>OWJS01000864.1_pt1 | contig 10857 bp, 8 predicted proteins | sample 1732961 | NCBI WGS metagenome assembly OWJS01 (sample SAMN05065774, study PRJEB22554) | human gut metagenome | biome: ENVO:2100002; feature: ENVO:00000062; material: ENVO:00002003 | host: Homo sapiens | place: USA
ACGAGATTACTACGCGTCTCGTGGGCTCGGAGATGTGTATAAGAGACAGGCTCCACCTTGAAGGGCTGCCCCAGTCCGGCTGAGCCCACTTCGAGCTCATAATCCTCCTCATCGCGACTGAGATGGTCCTCGATAAACTGGCTCAGCTTTGCGCAATCGTCAATCCACACCCCATCGGCATGGTCGATTTCCACGGTGATTTTGTCATCGGGGCTGACGGTAACATCAACCAAGAAGTAGTCTTTGTCTGCCAACCACTCCTCAACTAAGTTTTTAACGACGTTTTTGTCTATCATACGTTATGCTTTGTATAAAACAAAATGAGGAGCTCTCTTTGGAGCCCCTCATTCCACTGAACGATGCAAAGGTACGAAAAATATTCGATCCTCACAAGCGCTTCTTATAAAAAATGTAAGAAATCTCCTTTTGGAGGCTATTTTAACGTATGTTTTTGTCCAACCAGAGCGACATGAGGGGGTCGGAGAGGGTGGCCAAGGGTCATGTGTGCAACAACAAATCATTCTGATTACCCAAAACAAATTATCCATTTTTGATAATCAGACTTGGATAATCCGAGCCTCCAAGCGCCATGGGCAAAAAGAGGCATGGGGCAAGCAAGCCAACACGCCTCCTTACCGATGAGCATGACAAGAGCCTGAAAACGGGCTCAGCAAGATCCGAAAACCGGAAATCGGACGCCATCATCATTTGTCGGCGACCGCTTTTCCAACGCTTCCGTTCCTGCCTAACCGCGGTTACGCACCGTCGTTTGGGCAGAATGGCCCGCGGCGCACTTTTCCATGGTTTGTCAGCAATATTCTGCAAGAAGCCATCCTGCCGCATTCCAAACCCCAACGACAAGCAGACACCCATACTACAGAAATTCCCAAACCCACACACCCCACGCAGGCCCAAAGTACGCCCAACCACAACGCCACCCCTCAGGAGAAGCGACTCACAGGCAATTAACCGCGACACCAAAGGCAAAAAACGTAGCGCAAATTCACGCTTTTGTCGCTGTTTTTCAGCAACATATCAACCCGCGTCCTATACCCAGTCAACATGAAGATTATTAAAAAAATAAAATTTATCTCTATAATATAAGGTGTAGACAAAAGTTTTAATTACTTTTGCCAACCGAAAAAAACAATACCAGTTAGTATGCAAGATAATTTAGTGATCGTCGAGAGCCCGGCAAAGGCAAAGACCATCGAGAAATTTCTGGGTAAAGACTTCAAGGTGATGTCGTCGTACGGACACATCCGAGATTTAAAGAAGAAAGAACTCAGCATAGACGAAAAGACCCTTCAACCCACCTACGAGATTCCCGAGGAGAAGACCAAGGTGGTGGCCGATTTGAAGAAGAACGCGAAAGCAGCCAAGACTGTTTGGTTGGCATCCGATGAGGACCGCGAAGGAGAAGCCATCAGTTGGCACCTTTGCGAAGTGCTCGGACTCGACGAGGAGAAGACCTCGCGCATCGTGTTCCACGAAATCACCAAGCCCGCCATCATGGAGGCCATCCAGAACCCACGCCACCTCGATATGAACCTGGTGAACGCGCAGCAGGCCCGTCGCGTGCTCGACCGCCTCGTGGGCTTCAAGGTGTCGCCCGTATTGTGGCGCAAGGTGAAGCCCGCCCTCTCCGCCGGACGCGTGCAGAGCGTGGCCGTACGACTCATCGTCGACCGCGAGCGCGAGATTCAGGCTTTCAAGAGCGAGCCCTACTACCGCGTAAACGCCCTGTTCCTCCTTACCAACGCCGATGGTTCGCAGAGCGAGGTGAAGGCCGAGCTCGACCACCGTTTCGCCAAGCACGACGAGGCCGTGGCTTTTCTCAACCAGTGTAAGGACGCCTTGTTCACCGTCGACAACATCACCAAGAAACCCCTGAAGCGCTCGCCGGCGCCTCCCTTCACCACCTCCACCCTGCAACAGGAAGCGGCCCGCAAGCTCGGCTTCACCGTGTCGCAGACCATGATGGTGGCGCAGCGCCTATATGAAAGTGGACGCATCACGTACATGCGTACGGATAGCGTGAACCTCTCCTCACTGGCCATCAACGCCTGCAAGGAGGAGATCAGCAAGCTCTACGGCGACGATTACAGCAAACCCCGCAACTACCACACCCACTCGAAGGGTGCCCAGGAGGCCCACGAGGCCATCCGCCCCACCTTCATGAACGAGGCCACCATCACTGGAACGGCCCAGGAGCGTCGTCTCTACGAGCTCATCTGGAAGCGCACGGCAGCATCGCAAATGGCCGACGCCCAGGTGGAGAAGACCACCGTGACCATCAACATCAGTGGCGCCGAGGAGCAGTTTGTGGCCAACGGCGAGGTGGTTCGCTTCGACGGATTCCTGAAGGTCTACCATGAGTCGACCGACGAGGAGGCAATCAATAACGACGAGGGCAACCTCCTGCCCGCCATGAAGGCCGGACAGCGACTGCTGCGCGCCGACATCACCTCCACCGAGCGTTTCTCCATGGGTCCCGTGAGATACACCGAGGCCAGTTTGGTGCACAAGCTCGAGGAGCTCGGCATCGGCCGCCCGTCAACCTACGCGCCCACCATCTCAACCATTCAACAGCGCGAATACGTGCAGAAGGGCGACAAGAAGGGCGTGGAACGCGCCTACGCCATCGACACGCTGAAGGGCAGCGCCGTCACCTCGAAGACCAAGCACGAGATGGCCGGATCGGAGAAGGGCAAACTGCTGCCTACCGACATCGGCTTCGTGGTAAACGACTTCCTGCTTCAAAACTTCCCCGACATCATGGACTACAACTTCACAGCCAAGGTCGAGGAGCAGTTCGACCGCATCGCCGAGGGCAAGGAGGAATGGACGAAGATGATGATCAACTTCGACAAGAAGTTTGAGCCCAACGTGGAGAAGGTAATGAACGCACGCTCTGAGCACAAGGCTGGCGAGCGCCAACTGGGCATCGACCCCAAAACCAACAAGCCTGTGTTCGTGAAGATCGGCCGCTTCGGACCTGTGGCGCAGATTGGAACGGCCGAGGACAAGGAGAAACCCCTCTTCGCCCAGTTGCCCAAGGACAAGAGCATCGAGACCATCACGCTCGACGAGGCGTTGGAGCTCTTCAAGCTTCCGCGCGAGGTGGGCAACTTCGAGGGCTCGCCGGTGGTGATCGGCGCAGGCCGCTTCGGACCCTACATCATGCACGATAAGAAGTATGTGTCGCTGCCGCGCACAGAGGATCCCCTCACCGTAACCCTCGAAACAGCCGTCGCACTAATAGAGCAGAAGCGCAAGGCCGACCAGGAGAAGCACATCAAGCAGTTTGACGAAGACCCCAAACTCGAGCTCATGAAGGGTCGCTACGGCCCCTACATCGCCTACGACGGCAAGAACTACCATATCGACAAGAAGTTGCAAGACCAGGCGCTCAGCGGTGCGTTGAGCTACGAGGAGTGCATGGAGATTGTAAGGACCGCACCCGAACCAAAGGCCAGGAGGGCTAAGCGATGACACCATCACGCATCATACTCATGGGTTACATGGGATCGGGCAAGACCACCGTGGGGCGCGCACTGGCCAAAGACCTTAACATGCCGTTCTACGACCTCGACTGGTACATCGAGAGCCGCATGCGCAAAACGGTGAAACAAATCTTCGACGAACGAGGCGAGGAGGGATTCCGAGTCATCGAGCGCAACATGCTTCACGAGGTGGCCGAGTTCGAAAACATCGTCGTCAGTTGCGGAGGAGGCACCCCATGTTTCTTCGATAACATCGACTACCTCAACCAGCAGGGCGAGACGGTCTACCTGAAGTGCACTCCCGAGGTGCTCCATAAACACCTGAGCATGGGCAAAACGGTGCGCCCCCTGCTCCTGAACAAGACTCCCGAACAGGTCAAGACCTATATCGAGGAGCAACTGCAGGTGCGCGAACCGTTTTACAGCAAGGCCAAACACACTGTGGATGTGACCTTGATGGACAATTATGAGAAGATCAAAATATCAGTAGCAAAACTAAAAGAAACATTGGGCATAGCATAAATGAAAAAATGGACTATTGAGGACTCTAAGGAGCTTTACAATATCAACGGATGGGGAACGTCCTATTTCGGAATCAACGAGAAGGGACACGCCTACGTCACTCCTTGCAAGGATAACACGCAGATCGACCTGCGCGACGTGATCGACGAGCTGGCTTTACGCGACGTAACGCCTCCCGTGCTGTTGCGTTTCCCCGACATCCTCGACAATCGCATTGAGAAAATGGCATCGTGCTACGACAAGGCGCGAAAGGAATACGACTACAAGGGCGAGGATTACATCATCTACCCCATCAAGGTCAACCAGATGCAACCCGTCGTCGACGAGATCATCTCGCACGGAAAGAAGTTCAACCTCGGCCTCGAGGCTGGATCAAAGCCCGAGCTCCACGCTGTCATCGCCGTGCAGTGTAAGAGCGATTCGCTCATCATCTGCAACGGATACAAGGACGAGAGCTACATCGAGCTGGCCATGCTGGCGCAGAAACTGGGCAAGCGCATCTTCATTGTGGTGGAGAAACTCAACGAGATCGACATCATCGCCAAGACCGCTGAACGCCTCAACGTGCGCCCCAACATCGGCATCCGCATCAAGCTCGCAAGCTCGGGCTCGGGCAAATGGGCCGAGAGCGGTGGCGACGCGTCGAAGTTTGGACTGACGCCCTCGGAACTGCTTGAGGCGCTCAACAAACTCGACAACATGGGTATGCACGACTGCGTGCGACTCATCCACTTCCATATCGGCTCGCAAATCACCAAGATTCGCCGCATACAGAACGCCCTCACCGAGGCCGGACAGTATTACGCCAACCTCAGAAAGATGGGCTACAACATCGAGTTTGTGGACTGCGGAGGCGGACTGGGTGTCGACTACGACGGTACACGCTCGAGCAACTCGGAGAGCTCGGTGAACTATTCCATCCAGGAGTATATCAACGACTGCGTGTACGCCTTTGTCGACATTGCCAACCGAACAGGCATTCCCCACCCCAACATCATCACTGAGAGCGGCCGGTCGCTGTCGGCCCACCACTCCGTGCTGGTGCTCGACGTGCTGGGCGCCGCCTCACTGCCCGAGATGCCCGAGGAGTTTGAGGCCAAATCGACCGACAACAAGTTGGTGAAGGACCTCTACGAGATATGGTGCAACATCAACCCCAAGTCGATGTTGGAGGACTGGCACGACGCCGACCAGATCCGCGAGGACTGTCTCGACATGTTCGCCCACGGAATGGTCGACCTCAGGACACGCGCCGAGGTGGAGGCCATGTATTGGAGCGTGTGCCACGAAATCGACTCCATGGCCAAGACCATGAAACACGTGCCCGATGAGCTGCGTGGCCTCGACAAGCTCCTTGCCGACAAATACTTCTGCAACTTCTCGCTCTTCCAGAGCCTGCCCGACTGCTGGGGTATCGACCAGCTCTTCCCCATCATGCCCATCGAGCGCCTTAACGAGCGCCCCACACGCAACTGCACGATACAGGACATTACCTGCGACAGCGACGGAAAGATCTCCAACTTCGCCATCAACGGCTCGCAGGCCAACGTGCTTCCCGTACACGCCTTGCGCAAGGATGAGCCTTATTACATCGGCGTATTCCTCGTGGGCGCCTACCAGGAGATCCTGGGCGACATGCACAACCTCTTCGGCGACACCACGGCAGCCCATATCAGCGTGAAGAACGGCACATACAACATCGATCAAATCATCGATGGCGAAACCGTCGAGGAGGTGCTCGAGTATGTGCAGTACAACCCCAAGAAGCTCGTCAGACAGCTGGAGCAGTGGGTGACGAAGAGCGTCAAGCAAGGCAAACTCTCGCTCGACGAGGGCAAGGAGTTCCTCAGCAACTACCGCTCAGGACTCTACGGCTACACCTACCTGGAGTAAACACACCACGGAGAGCGCCCTCGACGGAGGGCCTCTCCCCATAAAACGCTTGCCAAACGCATCGTTTGCCAACCATAAACAACACACAACATGAAAAAGATTACCATCATCAAGGTGGGTGGAGCCATCGTGGAGCACGAGGGCCAGCTCAACCAGCTGCTCGACCAGTTCGCACAAGTAGACGGACCGAAGATCCTTGTACACGGTGGTGGACGACGCGCCACGAAGGTGGCCACATCGCTCAGCATCGAGAGTAAGATGGTCGACGGCCGACGAATCACCGACGCCGACATGCTCAAGGTGGTGACCATGGTCTACGGAGGCTTGGTCAACAAGGACATCGTGGCGCGCCTGCAGGCAAGGGGCGTCAACGCCCTCGGACTCACAGGAGCCGACGCCGACGTGATACGCAGTCACCGACGCCCATTGAAGAACGGCATCGACTACGGCTTTGTGGGCGACGTAGACCACGTAAAGGGCGACCTGTTGCTGTCGTGGCTCGACCAAGGCATTGTGCCGGTCATCGCTCCCCTGACCCACGACGGGCAGGGACACATGCTCAACACCAACGCCGACACCATGGCCTCGGAGACGGCCAAGGCGCTCGCCGCATACGCCGACGTAACGCTCGTCTACTGTTTTGAGAAGCCTGGCGTGCTCAGCGATCCCGCCGACGACAACAGCGTGATACCTGTCATCACACGCGCCGACTTCGACCGTCTCACTGCCGACGGCACCATCGCTGGCGGAATGAAGCCCAAGGTGGAGAACGCCTTGGCAGCAGTAAGCGCTGGCGTGGGCCGCGTTATCATCACACAAGCCTCAGCCATCGGCCAAGAAGGAGGCACCGTCATCCAGTAAGAACATGAGTAAAATCAGTTTCCAAAACGATATCCTACCGCTGAAGAACCAGCTCTACCGCCTGGCGCTGCGCATCACCCTGCGCAACGCCGAGGCTGAGGATATTGTGCAGGAAACGCTCATCAAGGCTTGGAACGTGCGCGACAAGTGGGACACGATCGACAACATTGAGGCTTTCTGCTTCACCATCTGCCGAAACCTTGCGCTCGACAGCATCAAGCGACACGATAACCGCAACGAGACACTTGAGAACGTGCGCACCGACGCGGCCGACACGCAGCAAACGCCCCTCGACAAGGCCACCACAAACAACCGCATAGACATTGTGAGGCACCTCGTCGACAGTTTGCCTGAGAAGCAACGAAGCTGCATCCAGCTGCGCGACTTTGAGGGAAAGACCTACAAGGAGATTGCCACGGTCATGGGAATACCCGAGGAACAAGTGAAGGTAAACATCTTCAGGGGCCGACAAGCCATCAAGACGCAATTCCAAAAGCTCGACAACTTTGGCGTAAGCAAGAAGAACCCCTAACCCATCGGGGCCAGCCCGCAACCGCCCTAATCGCACGTCACAACAATCTTCTCATCGCGTTGCAAGCGTTAGGGCAACCCATAAGCAACTTATAGGTACAAAACGAATCATCCGCTAACGAGCGGAGGCAAAAAATAAGGGACTGTACGACTCACCACTGAGCTACAGTCCCTTTCAACGTTAGTATGTTATGAAAAATTTGAGAGAATTGAAACTTCACAGTTTCATTTTGTTTTACTAAACATGATTTTATAGAGAAAGCATAGAAATTATCTTATTTAATGATGGGGTCGCCCATCTTTGCCGTGGGCTCCGCCAAGCTGCGCTTCATGGTGTCGAGCACCACGCTATCGCTCATGGCCACCGATGTGCCGTGGTTGAGCTCGGGCTTGCTATAGCCGTCGTAGCTGCTGATAGGATCGGCGTTCTGCTTGGCAAACGGCACCTGCATGGCATTGCCTAACGTGAGCACGATGGTCACCACGGCGGCTGCCTTGAAGAGCGGGCGGAGACGTTGCGTCATGGTGATGACCTTTGCCTTTACCGGCTGCGACTCCTCGACCATGGCCAAGATCTTCTCGTCGAAGTCCTTGCCCAGCACATCGCTCACCGGCTCCTTCGCCTCGTAGACAAAGAGCGGCTTGTAGCGTTCCAGCTCTGCGGGAATGTTGTCTTGGCTGAAGAAAGCACGGAGGATATCCTCTTCTTCCAAAGAGGTCTCGCACTTCCAATAGCGCTCCAACAACTGGTTGATGTACTTGTAATCCATGTTCGTTTATTACCGTTTTCATGAGTACGACGACTGTAATCCCTAAATGTTACGGGGATTTCTATATTTAACATTTGTTTAGATTTAAGCCCCTTTCTGCACCGCAACCATTCACCAAGCAAACCGCAATAAATCGGACGCACGGCGACATCCGTGCTATAGGAGAACAAGGGCCATGGGGAAGGTGCGGCTGGGGAAGCCGCCTCAAGTTGGTAGGTGGCGCATAGGACGTGAGATTTTTTGGTAAAAAAGTTGTGTCGCAATTTCGGGTGAACGAGCGCGCGAAATGGCCGTTTTTACGGAAAGCGAGCGGCGAAAACAAGGCGGGGGCTGGCGATCGGGCATGTTTCGAGTTGCGAAAGATGCCTAACCCCACCTCGATCAGCCATGTTTCGCATGGCGGTCGGGCATGTTTCGCATGACGAAAGGCCATCTATCGCAATGAGAGAGGTGGAATTCGAAGGGCGGAATGTGGACACAAAAACGCAACCTTTTGATTATAAGCATGTTGCAAAAACACGTCAAGAATCGCGTATTTCGGCCAAATATTTTTGTCGTGGAAAAGAAATGTGTAGTTTGCAGTATAGATTGTTCCGCTTTTTGACGCCAACCCCTGAAAGCGCCTCATGGCTCCCAATCCATCCAACCACAAGTGATGGCAAAAGCCATGTGGGCCAACAGCCTTATCATGGTGTATCTACACCGCGTGCCATGGGCGTCCCATCGAGCCTTATATAATAAGGCCGATTTGGGGATAAAAACGCCCCAAGGCCCCGGGCGCTCCCTCGATGGAGGCTTCGGGGCCTTGGCGGTATGTGGACAGGCGCCACCCAGGAGGCGCCATGGGCGGCTGCGAAACCAACGGTTAGTTCTTGGCCTTGTCCTTGGGCTGCGGCTTCAGCAGTTGCTGGTAGCGCTCCGCATCGGCTAAGAGGTCAAAGGCGGCCTTCACCTGCTTGTCGGTGCGCAGCGTGTTTTGCACGGCGCCCCGCTGGTAGTAGTAAGCGGCCACGATGTCGTTGTTGAGAATCTCGCAGATGCTCTCCTTATTAAAGTCGAGGTCTTTGGCCAGGTTGGGCTTCAGCTTCTTCCTCAAGGCGTCGAACTCGGCCTTGGCATCGTCGTAATAGCCTTCAAACTTAGCCAACTTCTCGAGGTCGTCGAGCGACTTGGCGCTCATGGCGTCATACTTAAAATGGCTGTTGAGCACCCTTTGCTTAAACTCCTCGTAATCGGCGTCGGTCAGCGCAAACTCGCTTGCGGGGGCAATGGTGGGATGCTTGGCGATGTAGTCGATCTCGAAGGTATGCACCAGTTCGTCGGAGTCGCGCATGGCCGCGAGGTAATAGGTGATGTTGGGCAGCGAGTCGGGCTTCACCTCCACCTCGGGCTCAATGCCCCCACCGCCCTTCACCGGACGGCCGTTGGCGGTGTGGAACCCTTCCACGACCGAGTCGGCCACCGCCTCGGCGCTGCCTCCGTTGCCATGGCGATAGGTCACCTTCTGGATGCAACGGCCACTGGGGATGTAGTATTTGTTGGTTGTGAGCTTCATCTGCGCGTTATAGGGCAGGTCCACCATGGTTTGCACCAAGCCCTTACCGTAGGTCTTGGTTCCCATCACCACGGCGCGGTCGAGGTCTTGCAGCGCTCCGCTTGTAATCTCGGAGGCCGAAGCCGACGAGCCGTTGACCAGCACCACCACGGGCATCACGGTGTCGACAGGCTCCACGGTGGTCTTATAGTCGTGGTTCATGCGCTTCACCTTACCACGGTTGCTCACCACGAGTTGTCCTTTGGGCACAAAGCAGTTCACCACGTTGACGGCCTCCATCTCCGAGCCACCGCCATTGCCGCGGAGGTCGAGCACGAGGCCCTTCATGCCGTTTTTCTTCATCTCGATGATGGCATTGCGCACCTCCTTGCCGCATCCCTCCGTGAAGGAATAGAGGTTCAGGTAGCCGAAACCATTGGCTTGTATGCCATAATAGGGAATGGAGGGCAGTTGGATGATGCGGCGCGTCACCTTGAACTTCATGTTCTTCTTGGTCGACGGACGCAGAATCTTCAGTTCGAACGTGGTGCCGCTCTCGCCCCTGAGGTGCTCCGACACATAGTCGTTGTTCTTCTTCGTCATGTCCTCGCCATCGATGCTGAGGATGATGTCGCCCTTGCGCAGTCCCACCTCGGCGGCCGGCATGTTCTCGTAGGGCTCGTCGATGCATACGCGCCCGAGCTTATAGTTGTAGCGGATGAGCGCTCCGATGCCCGCATACTTGCCCGTGAGCATCATCTTCAGGTCCTTCTGCTTGTCCTCGGGGTAATAGACGGTGTAAGGGTCCAGTCCTCGGAGCATCGAGTTGATGGCGTTGCCCACCACCTCGTCGGGGTTGAGCGTGTCCACATACATCATGTCGAGGTTCTTGTAAATGGCGTTCAGAATGTCGAGGTTCTTAGCCACATCAAAATTATGGTCGTCGTTTTGGGCTACGGCCCCGATGGCTGCCAGCCACAGGGTCACGGCCATGATCAGTTTTCTCATGTGCAATCTCTCTATTATTTTTGTGTTGCAAAGATACAAACAAAAATGATAGCGACCATCAAGAATGATGATTTTCTAATTGGAGTTTCTGATTTAGGCAGAGTGGGCTGAACTTACCGTCACCGGCGCGAAGCGGAAAGGTAAAGCCCAACAAGCGCATAGCCCAGGGCAAGCGAAGCGACACCCTGGGTCAAGGGCGGGCTGAAAGCCCAACAAGCACATAGCCCAGGGC
>OWJS01000868.1_pt1 | contig 10842 bp, 6 predicted proteins | sample 1732961 | NCBI WGS metagenome assembly OWJS01 (sample SAMN05065774, study PRJEB22554) | human gut metagenome | biome: ENVO:2100002; feature: ENVO:00000062; material: ENVO:00002003 | host: Homo sapiens | place: USA
ATATTATATTGTTAGGATATTACGCTTGTAAAGTTACGACTATTTCCCGAAACCACCAAGGCTTTTCTTTATTTTCTTCATCACCTGATTCTTAGCAGACTGCAAGGCGGGCGACAAGGGTTCTTGCGATAGCATATCCAATGTAGCCTTTAGCTCATCGAGCAATTCTGGATAATACTTCATTTGCTCATAGGCAAGTTTCATGCAATATACTCTAATGGCATAAGGCTGCGAACAAGCTGTTATCTTTGACTCACAGAAGTCGATGAAATCGGAGCGAAGAGATTCTTCTTCGAATGGTTGACGAAGAAGAAGGGAGAGCATCAGGCGGCGATTGGTTTCATTATTCTCAACAATAACTCTATCTATCAAATCATCATGCTTCTGATAGAGCCATTGGTTATTGAAATCATCGAAATGAGTAAATATCCAAAAGGCGTTGTTTGCCACACGATTGTTATCATCGAAAGAGAGCTGATAAAGCTCTTCCTTTCGATGATTATTCTCGTTGCCTGCCACTACTGCGCATAGCTCGGCAATATCGTTCAGACAAAGTCTGCTGGATAGTCGCTCTCTCACTTTCTAAAATACTTACCAACTACAGGCAGACTGCTCAAAGGAAAATCCTTCTTCACGAGATAGGCTGTGAAGATGAGGATAAGAACGGTATTAGCAGCGAGAGCCATTATTGGAGACAGATATTTATTTACCTGGGTCATGCCAGCAAAGAGCACTATGGCAAGAACCACATATATCATAATATCCTTAACAGGATAGTCGATAGGATATTTCTTCTGACCCACGATATACGACAACACCATAGCTGTACCATAGCCTGCAAAGCCAGCCCAGGCACAAGCGATATAGCCATAGATAGGCACAAAGATAACATTGATGGCTATAAGCACCAAGCAACCTATGCCTGAGAAATAGGCTCCCCAGATGGTCTTGTCTATGAGCTTATACCAAAAGCTAAGATTGAAATACACTCCCATCATTATCTCGGCAGCCATCACAATAGGCACCACATTCAAGCCTTCCCAATAGTCGCGACCGATGATATGGCGAAGCAAATCCATATATCCTACCACCACAAGGAAAGCCAAGAGGGTGAAGATAACAAAGTATTTCATTGCCGAAGCATACATCTTTCTATTGTCTTTCTCTTTAGCATTGCCAAAAACGAAAGGTTCGTAAGCAAAGCGGAAAGCCTGAGTTATCATCGCCATTATCATGGCAATCTTTGATGCTGCACCATAGATACCGAGTTGTTCGTGGGCATTTGCACCTTTATATATATATGGGAACAGAATCTTGTCGGCAGTCTGGTTCAATATGCCAGCTATACCAAGCACAAGGATAGGCCAGCTATATCCAAGCATCTTCTTGATGAGCACCTTTGTTTCTGCCCACGAAGCCTTTTCGCCACGGAAGCCTTCGATAATCTCTTTATAGAAACAGAATGTGATAGAAGCTGTACAAACAAGGTTGATATAGAAGGCATAGCCCACGTCGTGACCATCCATAAAGACATAGTAAACGATGTTGAGCAAGATATTCATACCGATGAAGAGCAACTTGAAAGCAGCAAACTTCAGTGGACGCTTCTTAAATCTAAGGTATGCAAACGGTATACATTGGAACGCATCTATCGCCACGGTGACAAACATTGTCCATACATAAGCAGGATGATCGGCATAGCCCATCATATTGCTCAAAGGAGAAATAAAGAGAAACACCAAAGCGATGAACAGCAATGATGTTGTTCCTACCATACACAACACGGTATGGTATACTTTCTCCGAGTTTTCCTCTTCTTTATTGACGAAGCGGAAGAAGGTGGTCTCCATACCGTAAGTCAATATAACGAGGATTAATGCCGTATAGGCATACATGTTGGTGATAACACCATAGCCACCACTTGCGGCACTAATCTTTGCCGTGTATAGTGGCACCAGCAGATAATTCAAGAATCTGCCAATAATACTGCTCATACCATAAATAGCAGTATCTTTTGCTAATGATTTCAGACTTGCCATCTTTTATTAACTTTTTTACCTTTTTACTTTTTAAAAGAACATATAAGCGATAATAATTGCTGCAAACACTCCTGCAAGGTCAGCGAGCAGACCACAAGCAACAGCATGACGAGTGTTTCTTATGCTAACGCTACCGAAGTATACTGCAAGGATATAGAAGGTGGTATCGGTAGAACCTTGGAAGATGCAACTCAAGCGACCAACAAAGGAGTCTGGACCATAATTCTTCATTGCCTCGAGCATCATACCTCGTGCTCCACTTCCCGATAGCGGCTTCATGATAGCAGTAGGCAGAGCACCTACGAAGTCGGAGTTAAAACCACATTGCTCTACCGACCATGAAATGCCACGAATAACCATATCCATAGCTCCCGAAGCACGAAACACTCCTATGCCAACAAGGATAGCAACAAGATAAGGGATTATCTTTACAGCAGTAGTGAAACCTTCTTTTGCTCCTTCTATAAAAGCATCATATACATTCACCTTCTTGAAAAAGCCTGCCAAGATAAAGCAGAGAATGATGCCAAGGAGTATCATATTCGATGCCACCGTGGTCACGGTATTCATCGTGTCTTTATCCATCTGACCAAAGCCCCAGATTATGATGCCCACAAAGGCACACATACCAAAGATGGTGAAGAGCAACACAGGCTGCAGAATGTTTATACGCTGCCAAAGCGAGGTAACGATGATGCCGGCAAGTGTTGCCACAAGTGTAGCCAACAATATTGGGATGAATACGTCGGTAGGCTGTGCTGCACCATACGACGCACGGAAAGCAAGGATGGTGGTAGGGATGATGGTTAGTCCTGAGGTGTTGAGCACCAAGAACATTATCATCGGATTTGTTGCCGTATCCTTCTTTTGATTCAGCTCCTGCATCTGTGCCATAGCCTTCAATCCTGTAGGAGTGGCAGCATTATCTAAGCCAAGCATATTTGATGCAATATTCATAAATATGCTTCCCATCACGGGATGATTCTTAGGAATATCTGGAAACAGCTTGGTGAATACAGGACTTAGCGCACGAGCCAACACATTCACTACCCCAGCCTTCTCGCCTATCTTCATAATACCAAGCCAAAGGGCAAGCACTCCGGTGAGTCCGAGCGATATCTCAAAGGCATTCTTTGAAGAATCGAAGGTAGAGTCTACTATTTTTTGGAAGATGGTGGTATCTCCCATGGCAAGTCCTATGATAGCAAAGACGAATGCTATCACGAAAAAAGCTATCCAAATATAATTTAATACCATATTGTATCTTAACTATAATATTTCCTTTAAATATATGCTCCCCGACTATCGTTATGTCTGCTAAGCGCTTGCAAAATTAGACTATTTTTTCCATTACTGCACATATTTATTACAGTTTTATCACAATACGAGCCATTTTTAATAGTAATATGTCAACAATTGTTGGCAAAGACTTTGGACTTATAAGAATAATTCCGTACTTTTGCAGCACGATTAACGATAATTATTAATTTAAAAGGCTATAGTATGAACAAACTTTTACTTACCTGCGCTTGTGCTACCGCACTTGCGTTTTATGCCCCACAAACAGTTAATGCACAGGACTATTTAGAGCAGGATTTCAAAGATTTCCCTATCGTAGACCCTGAGTATGGTGATGAGCAGAATGCCGCTGGCTGTTTCCAGCATGTATCATCAAACGGTAAATATGCAGTAGGCTACGACGACGCACAGATGGTATTCCAATTAGGTGGTGCTTACCTTTGGCAGCTCTCAGACCCTACAGAACTTACTCCACTCGGCACAACATGCAACCGCATCTCTGCATGCGACGTTTCTAACGATGGTATCATCGTTGGTAGCTTCGAGCAGCGCGAAGACGAGGAGAAGGCAACCGTTGCTTATCCTGGATGGCGTACTATAACTGGCGATTGGCAGCAACTTCCTGTACCAGCAGGCTACTCTTTAACGCAAGCTAAAACCGAGGACTTCTCACAGGAGGCTCGCGCCATAACTGGCGACGGCAAGTATATCGCAGGTCATGCAAGTATTAAGGTTGGCGAAAAGACTATCCTTGAAGGAATGATTTATGACATTATGCGCGACTGCCCAATCCTTTGGGAAAAGAAGGGAGATAGCTATGTTATCAATACTGTATTCAGCACCCTCGGAAAAGCAGGCCACAACAAGCTTTATGTAGATGGCAAGCTCGTTGAGCAGGCAGACTCTGCAACTTTCACCCAATTCTTTGTTCGCGACATCAGCGACGATGGCAAGACTATCGTTGGTTTGAATGTTGCTGGTAGCGGTGGTTTCAATCCTGCTTTCATTCGTGATGGCGAACTTGTACAGCTCTTCAACTGTGGTGAAGAATACACTGGCGAAGAAGAGGAAAGTGAAGACCAGGAAGAAACAAACTACAACGGAGGTACAATTCTCTCTATCGATGGCGAGGGCAACATGTATGGCTACTATGTTGATGCTGCAGGAATGGTTAAACCATTCATATTCACCAACGACGACAAGCTCGTTTATGTAGACGAGATATTTACTTGCGGTGGTGGCGGCAAGCAAATCGCCCAAACAGACTTGTACCCTGCAATGTGCTGCAGCAATGATGGTAAGGTAATTGCTGGTGGCGGTTTGACTGGTGATGACTCTGGCGTTACATGGAACTACCCTGTCATCAAATACGAATCAGACGTTAATGCCGTTAAGAACATCGAGAACATTCGCAACCACGTAAGCATCAGCTATGCTGGTGGCAACCTCGTTTATATCAATGGCGAATATACTTCAGCTAAGGTTTATGCAGCAAATGGTACTCTCGTAGCTACCGTTGCTCAAGGCACACCTGCAAACCTCGCAGGCAAGGCTGCTGGCACATACATCGTGAAGGTTGAAACCGCTAAGGGCGAAAAGACTTTCAAGGTTGCAAAGTAAGCTATTACAAATAGTATAACCAAAAACTCTATTATGAGCTTTATATCAAATAACAAAAAGAGAATCATGGGCGCTGCGCTCATGGTTCTTTTTGGTATTAATGCGTATGCCGACACAGCAAATACCGACCTTATCATAGGCAACAATAAGAAATCGTCGGCTGGTTTGGAATCTGTAAAGGGCGCTACCGACGTAGGCTCTGCTATATTCTTCGATGCTGACTATATGTCGGCATACAAGGGTTGTCAGCTCATCAACATTCAGATTGCTTTTCCAGACACAACAGCAAACGGAGCTATAACCATTTTCCTGAGCCACGACCTCAACGGCGAACCTTTCTACAAGGAGACCGTTGATGCCAAAAAGGCTAAATGGAATACTTTCGAGCTTGCTAAGCCTTACACCATAGATGGTTCTGCCCTATATATTGGCTACACCATCAAAGAGAGCCAATATATATGCTACGGCACTCAGCTGGTGAAGAATCCAGAATATATCAAGGGTAAAAATGGTAAATGGACATTATACGAAGACAACTATAGTGCTTCATTGCTTGCCACGATAGCTGGCGACAATAAGCCTCGGCAAAATGTAAGATTGGGCATAACAAATATGCCAAGCTACGTAAAGCCCGGTACCAAAATCAACTACTTCGGAAAATACCAAAACCTTGGTGTTGCTCCTGTATACAGCCTTACCTTTGCTCTATACGATGGCGACAAGGAGCTATGTTCTGAGCGCGTAGAAGGTCTGCAAACATCATCACGCCGCGAAGGGTCGTTTGAATTGTCGCAGATGAAAGTACCTGCAACAGGCGACTACAACCTCCGCCTCTGCATAAAGAGCGTGAACGACGAGGCTGATGCTGTGGCTGCCGACAACTGGTCGGAGAGCGTGCTGACTAAGTGCCGCGACTCTTATCAAGACCGCAAGGTGTTGTTGGAAACATTCTCTACCGAGAATTGCTCTGGCTGTCCTGCTGCCCACTTGGCTATCAACAATGCTATAAAAGACTTGACCGACATCATAGAGATTGGTCATCATGCAGGCTTCATGACTGATAAATACACCATTCCTACAAGCTCAGAATATGAATGGTTCTATCCTTCTTATCGCACTTTTGCACCTGCTATACTCGTAGACCGTAGCGACTTCCGCAAAACATTGCCTGAGATATTCAAGTACGAAACTCCTATCCTTGAAGCCTCAGCAGAAAACGTTTTAGAGGCATACAAAATGGCTAAGCAGACTCCGGCGCTTGCAACAGTAAACATCACTAAGGAGCTAAACACTTCGACAAGAAACGTAAGCATACAGGTAGAGGGCAAACAACTATTGCCATTGGCTACTCCTGACAGCGTTCGCCTATATGTATTCCTTACCGAAGACAGCATCTTTACAAAGCGACAAACTGGCGCTAAGGGTGGTTTCTATCATCGTCATTCGCCACGAGTATCTTTGACTCCAACTTGGGGCGACAAGATAGACATCGAAAATGGATATAAGTGCAACTACACCACCACTCTCGATAAAGCTTGGGATATGACAAAGATGAGCGTAGTGGCTTTCGTAGCCAACTATAATCCTACAAATCAGTCTGACTGCTATGTGCTCAACACCGAGGAACTTGACCTTTGGGATGCAGCAACAGGAATAGATAGTCCTAAAGCCGAGGCTACAGCCTTCACCTCATGGATAATAACAGACATGTATGGCAGAACAATAAGCTCAGGCAACGATGCATCATCATTATCTGCAGAATACAATACTCTCGGCCATGGCATTTACGTTGTTAGTCTAAGCGGAAATAAGGGCAACAAGAAGAGCTATAAGATAAGCAAATAAAGCCTCTTAGTTGCATCGTCTGTACCAGCTTAGTGTTACTGCAATACCACCTATGTGAAACTCCAGTACCAGCAAGGTGAAACTCCAGTACCAGTTTACCGTTACTCAAATCGGTACTGAGAGCGTTGTTCAACGCAGATATTTGCATACGACAAAGAGTATATATAAGAGCGCAAATAAAAGAGCTCACATAAAAAGAAACGGCATCCGCAATGTGCGAATGCCGTTTCTTTTTTTATTTGTCTAATAAGGCAGGATGCCTTATCATAGATGTTTGTTTACTTAACAACGATCTTCTTGCCACCTACTACGTAGATACCCTTAGCCAAGCCCTTAACAGACTCGCCTGCATTACGAACCTTTGCTCCGTTCAAGTTGTAAACGGCAGCATTCTTAGCAGCAACCTCAAGAGCAGAGATACCATCAGGAGTAGCTGTCTTGTAAGAGATGAGTGTGAACTCAGCTTCATCGCCTACTATGCGGAAGTAGCCAACTACGCTCTCTACATTAGCCATCATAGACTCGTCGAGTGAGCCTGTTCTGTCAGCGATTTCAGCCTTAGCATCACCCTTAACAAGCTGGAATTTATCTGACTCATTCTTGTTAACAGTAATGTTCTTGAACTCATAGAGACGGAAGTTGTTCTCTGCCTTCAATACCTCAGCGAAGTCTGCCTCGGTAGGAACTACAGGAGCTTCGGTAGTAGTGATTGCAGATTCTGCAGTAAGATCACATACCTCGATAGAACCATAGCTATATGTTGCATAGAGATAGCCATTGAGAACTGCACCCTGCTTGAATTCGTCTTTCAACATTTCCGTTCCAACAGCCTCAGCAAAGAAGTACTGAGCATTAAATGCGCCAGTCTTATCTTCGATGATTGCAGAAGACATTGAAGCGTCAGCTACAGTAATCTGAGCATCTGTAAGCTTCAACTTAATAGTTGCACCTTCGTTCTCTTCACCAAGCTTGTTCAACTCTGCAATGCTGTTAACCTCGATAGGTGCTGCAGGAGCAGCCTCATAAGAAATTGGTACGAAGCAGTATGATTCCAAATCAAGGAACAATACACCTGTAACGCTTTCAAGGTTAGTAGGCATCTCATCGAGCATAGATTTGAACATACCTACTGCTGCAATAATATTACCATCCTGCTTGAATGCGTATCCTTCTCCTTCTTTGACAAGTTCCACATTCTGAAGTTCGAACATGCGCAGATGGTTCTCTGGTTTCTGAACATCAGCAATTGTTACAACAGTAGGAGTGATTTCGGTAGGAGTGATTGTAACCTCAGACTTTGCAGTCTCAGCATTAACTACCAATCTTGGGAAGAATGAGCTATAGTCAACAATAACATAACCATTAAGAGCAACACCTTCCTTAAGTTCACCCTTGAACCAATTGTTTAGGTTAGCCTTAGCCACGAGATCAGAGATTTCAACAGCGCCAGTCTCGTCTTCAAGCAATGCATACATTACAGAGTATTCTGGATCAACGTCACCTTCAGTATTCTGAACATAAGTAATCTTAGCGTTCTTCAACATGAGCTTAACGCTTGGATTCTCCATTTCACCACCTTCAACCTGGCGAAGAGCAGCAATGTTCTCAACAACAGGAATTTCTGGAACTGCTGGAGTTTCCTCATAAGATAAAGGAGTAAAGAAATACTTAGGAGTTTCCTGATCTAATGATTCATACCCGGCATACAAAATACCTGTAACGCTCTGAAGCTTTTCTGGCATATCGCTACCATCAGATGCCCACTTAGCAAAGGCATCACGAAGTTCTATAGAGGCTTCACCCTGACAGATATCAAAGTCTGGAGTTTCCTCTGTACCCACATTCTTAATAGTTACATCTTGGAGTTTAAACAAGCGCAAATCGTTCTCTGGCTTAATAACTTCAGCAAGAGTTGCCTCGGCAGGTACTACTGTTGAAGAAGTAAGTGTTATTTGTGATTTTTCTGTATCCTCTGATGCCCAAAGAGTGTTAGGCCAGTTGTATGTTGCATAGAGGGTACCATTGAGAACTGAACCTTCCTCAAAGTTGCCTTCCAACAAACCTTCAGCAGTTGCCTCCATCATAAGAGAGCTTATATCAATAGCACCTGTAGCATCTTCCAAAATGGCGAAGTCTATCATTTCCATGCCATAATCACTACTCTTGTGCAAAGCAGTAATCTTAGCATCGTGGAGGTTCAACTTAACTGGTACTTCATCCCATTCGCTAGCAAACTTGATAGCACGCAATTCTGCAAGGTTGTTAATCTCGGTGAAAGTAGGAGTTTCTTCTGCCTTTGGAGAATAAATCTCTACCTTTGTCAACATATCAGAGAAGCGATAGAGAGCGAACTCCTTATCACCTGCTACGATAGCTGTCTTTGTACCATTCTTACCATAGTTGTTGATATAAGTATAAACACCAACTTGGTCTGCTGTACCGTCTGCTATAGAAAGCTTACCATCAGTAATGGCAACCTTATTTTCTGTATTATCCTCACCTTCAGCATTCATCTGGTAGATAGGATACATCATACCAAAACCTGTAAAGAGAACAGGAGCCTTACCATCCTTATTAATTTCTACATTCAAGCCAGCGAGAACATCTGTAGCAGAAGCTGACTCTGCAGAGAAATCATAGAAATATTTGTCAGCTACAACATCACCATACTTAGCAGGCCACTGAGAGCTTGAACCAGGAAGACTTACGCCTTCTGCCTTCTTCTTCCAGTTAGCAGAAAGGTCTTCTGCCTTCAAAGTTGTAAAGTCGATAGCCTTTGTAAGTTCATATTCCTTGGTATTGTCGATAGTTACAGATGTAGAAGTATAGCCTTCAGCACTTGCTGTAACAACATATGTACCAGCAGCAGTAGCTTCGATAGTACCATTGCACTCAACTCCACTTTCTGCTTCGCCTTCACCAGAAGGAGTGAAATCGTAAGTCAACTTAGCTGTAGGAGTTAACAACACATCCTTGTTGTTGCATACCACGCTATATGTGCGAGCAAAGCCCTCACCCATCTTTGTGATAGAAGCAACTGGAGTAGCCAATGACAATTCTGTACCTGCTTCGATAGTGAACTGAAGCACATCAGACTTTTGTTCACCATTAGTACTTACTACATAATAAGTTGTAGTCTCACTAACAGTAACCTCAGCCTTGTTTACATTATTACCGTCACCATCTTTGAAGTTGGTATATGTATCGCTACCATCGGTGTTGTATGCAAGGTTAGCACCTGTAAAGGTTACTGTACGACTTGCGCCATTAACAGCGGTATAAGCAGCAGTAGGCTGAACAACAACAGTACCAGGAGCATATATTACGATAGAAGAGATATATCCTGCATTCTTATTTCCACAGAAATTTACCTGACCATCAGCAGTCATTGTTGCATAATAAGTCTTGGTATCTTCACTCTTTTCATAAGTGAAAGATCCGTCAGGTTCTCCTTTATCATTGATCAATGACATTACTTTTTCTGCATCTTGAGTACAGTTAAAAGCAACGACATAATCTTTCTTCAAATTTATAACAGCACCAGAGCGTGAACCAGCATATGTATACAATCCACCCTTAGTAGGGCGTATCCACCAACCTTTTTGTGGATAAACGCCCTGCAAAGCCAAATAGCCTTGCAAATCTTCAGGTGTTGCTACTTCATAAATCTTTTGATATAATTTATTTCCTGTTTCAAAAGCAGTACCACATTGGGTAGTCGAAAGCGTGATATTTACATCACTTGCATATGTCGCCTTCGAGAAATCCATTGTCTTAATGGCTGTATAGCCACTCAAGTCTGGATCTGCCGCAAAAACATTCTGCGTTACAAGTAATGCCAACGCAGTCATCACTAAAGAATAAAATTTCTTCATGTAGTTATAGTTTTGTAGAGTAGAGTGTCGTCAGTCCGTGGGCACTTAAATAATAGGTAAAAGTTTTGGGGATTCGGTTGCGGACTGTTTAATCACCTTCCCGTCTTAGGGGTAAGGTCAGCCGAATTGCGATTAGTTTATCTTTGTTTTTTAAGTCTTAATAT
>OWJS01000871.1_pt1 | contig 10821 bp, 6 predicted proteins | sample 1732961 | NCBI WGS metagenome assembly OWJS01 (sample SAMN05065774, study PRJEB22554) | human gut metagenome | biome: ENVO:2100002; feature: ENVO:00000062; material: ENVO:00002003 | host: Homo sapiens | place: USA
AATGAAAATACGGTACGTTCGAAAGAGAGCCGGGCGATACAAAAGCTGGCAAAGCAATTGGATGGATTGAGGTGAGAGATTTGGAAAAATCAGAAGGACGAAACAGTCATAACTCAAAAATAAATGAAAATGTGCCAAATAAAAAAACAGGCAAAATTGATATGATTAAAAGTCGGGAACAGAAGTTTCAAAGAGAAAAATTGAAGGAATTAAATTACAACGATATGGAAGAAAAATTCGATGAAATTGTTTGCGGAATTGAATCGGAATCCGGGCAGATTCCGGTTCCGGAGTCACTTTCGCCGGAGAATATGAAAAAGCGCCTGATGCAGAAGAAAAATAAATCAATGCGATACTTTGCAGAGATTGCCGCAGCAGTTGTGCTGGTGGTTGCTTTGGGAGGTACTGGCGTATACAAAATGATCACCAAAGACGCAAAAGAAGAGTTGCAGATGAATACGAAGCAGGAAACCCAGATGGTTGAAATGGACGAAGTACAGGCAGATGCAGATAGAAGTGAATTACAAATTGGCAATGTGACTCATGAAAAGAAGATCGGAGATTACCGTCAGGCAAAAAATTATGAAGAAGTTTACGCATTATTGAGTAAGTATCAAGATAAGGCAAAGAACGAGACTTCAATGGATATGGGTGGAATTTCAGAACTGATTGCAAAAAATGATACAACATCAAACGCTACAGAAGAAAGTACAAAGAAACAGAATGATGATTTTTCAAAAACAAATACGCTGCAGGATGGTATCGACGAAAGCGATTTTGTGAAAAATGACGCGGATAATCTCTTTGTGCAGGATGATAGTAAGGTTTCAATCATTGATATTAGCGGCGAGAAGATGCAGCTGGTTTCGACCATTGAGCCAAAGCTCGAGGACACGGATACGATCCGGGAGATGTATGCAGACATGAAGGAGAATCGTGTTGTGCTCATCATTGAACGTCGAAAGGAAAGTGAGATTGGAGAAAGTTCTGCAGATACAAAAAATGGATTCATAGAAATTTATAGCAATCACATCGATGAATCTTCTGTGATCATGCAGACGTATGACATTACAGACCGGGCAAAGCCAAAGTTAATTGGAACAATCACCATGGATGGACGATATAAGGATTCCAGAAAAGATGGTCAGACCATCCTGCTTTTTGCAACAAGATTCATGTGGGGAATCGATGCAGATGATAAAGAAGGCGTGATTCCAACCATCAATGGCGAGAAGATGGCATCCGATTGCATTTACATTGGGAAAGATATTGAAACAGAATTGATCATGGCGTCTGTGGATTTGGCAAAGCCGGATAAGACGATCGATCAGATGACGATTATGGGTGGTTATCCGGAAATCTATATGAGTGATAATGCACTCTACCTCTATGAGATTGTTTATGAAGAAGACGACGATTACACGAAGATCACGCGTTTTACGTTCCCAAATGGGTATCTTGGAACCGGTGAATCGGTAAAGGTTAAAGGAGAAATCAAAGATAAATTTGCTATTTCAGAAGGGAATGGTGTTGTCCGGGTTCTTACGACTCTCTGGCACGAGGACGGTTCAACCAACGAGCTGCATCTGTATGATTGCGAGATGAATGAAAAAGGAAGCATTAAGGATCTTGCAAAAGGCGAAGAAATTTACGCGGCGCGTTACATTGGTGATATTGCTTATTTTATCACGTATCACAATACAGATCCGCTTTTTGCAGTGGATATATCAGATCCTAGGAATCCGAAAATGCTTGGAAATGTGAAGATGACCGGTTATTCGGATTATCTGCATCCGTATGGTGACAATCTGTTGCTTGGTATCGGGTATGAGACGGACCCGGATACATCCGATATGATTGGAGTCAAGTTGACTATGTTCGACATTTCGGATCCGGTCAACCTTAAGATTCTTGACAGTGTTGTGATTGATAATGCGAATACGCAGGCAACTTATAACTATAAGGCAATTCTGGCGGATGCGCGCAAGAACCTGATCGGATTTGGTGTGGAACTGTGGGATGAACAAAGTGAAAACGAATCTTCTGAGTATCTTGTGTATCGATGGGAGAATGGACATTTTCAGAAAGTACTGACACAGAAGACTGGAGCAGATCAGGCAGAAAACTCCGAAAAAGTAAGAGGCGTTTATGCTGGAATGCGTTTCTACTGCATTTATCCGGAAGGCAGATGCTATCAGGTAAAATCGTTTGACATGGAGGATAATTTCAAAAAGCTAGATACATTACAATTATAAAAAGACAACCGGAACAAACGGTTCCGGTTGTCTTTTTATATTTTGCACAAAAACAGAAATGATATTTTGTGAATGATTTTGACCGATTGTGATTGACTTTGAACTATACCAAAATTATAATACAACTATAGATGAATGATTTTGACCGGTTATGAATGGAAAAGGAGTCTAAGATATGCTGGCAGAGGAAAGATTTTCAAAGATATTGTCCATAATAGAGTCAGAAGGAAGCGCGACGATGCAGGAACTTATGATTGCACTTGACGCATCGGAATCCACAATCCGACGAGATTTGAATACGATGGATGAAAATGGATTACTGACAAAGGTTCATGGAGGCGCGATCGCCAAGAAACCGTCAATCAGTACTTCCGATGAAAATGTAAAAAGTCGTAAGTCGTTGAACGCGGATGAAAAACAGTTGATCGCCAAATATGCGGCATCACTCATTCAGCCACACGATTTCGTATACATTGATGCGGGAACAACGACGGAGATGATGATACCATACATTCAGACAACCGAGGCTGTATTTGTGACAAACGCGATCACACACGCAAAGTTGCTCTCTGATAAAGGATGCAGAGTTTACATTCTCGGCGGAGAGTTCAAGTCACAGACCGAAGCTATTGTTGGAGAGGAAGCAGTCGAGACACTGGATAAATATAATTTCACCAAAGGATTCTGGGGAACGAACGGAATCAGCGTGACCAAAGGGTTTTCCACACCGGAAGTCAAGGAAGCGATGGTGAAGAAACATTCCATCGAGAATTGTAAGAAATGCTATATTCTTGCCGATCCATCCAAATTCGATCAGATGTCCAGCGTGAAATTCGCAGATTTTGATCAGGCAACCATACTTACGATCGGGCTGCTCAAGCCGGCATTAAAGAAATACAAGAACATTGTGGAGGTAAAATAACATGATCTATACCGTAACATTCAACCCTTCTTTGGACTACATCGTAACCGTCAATGATTTCATGACAGGCGTTGTAAATCGTACAAGTAAGGAGATTATCTTTCCAGGCGGTAAGGGAATCAATGTATCCATGGTTCTCAGTAACTTAGGATATAAAAATACCGCACTCGGTTTTATGGCAGGATTTACCGGAGAAGCAATCATCAAGATGCTACAGGAAAAAGATATTTCCACGGATTTCATCCATGTGGAGAAAGGCACATCGCGTATCAATGTCAAGCTTCGTGCCCAGAAGGAAACAGAAATCAATGGACAGGGACCACAGATTGAATCTGCCGATATCAAGAAACTTTATGAGAAACTGGATCAACTTCAGGATGGCGATATTTTGGTCCTTGCAGGAAGTATTCCGGATACAATGCCGGAATCCATGTATATGGACATCATGGATTATCTGAAAGAAAAGAATTTAAAGATTGTTGTGGATGCAACAAAGGATCTGCTTTTGAATGTGCTTCCGTTTCGTCCGTTCCTGATCAAACCGAACAATCATGAGTTGGGCGAGATGTTCCATACTGTGATCACAAAGAAAGAAGATGTGATCACATACGCAAAGAAACTTCAGGAAAAAGGTGCCAGAAACGTATTAATTTCTATGGCCGGTGATGGAGCCGTATTGATCACAGAAGATGGTCAGGTATTCCAGAGCGAGGCTCCAAAAGGAAAGCTGGTTAATTCCGTAGGTGCCGGAGATTCCATGGTAGCAGGCTTTTTGTACGGATACTTACAGAAGAATGATTATGCAGACGCGTTCAAATATGGCGTATGCACCGGAAGTGCCAGCGCATTTTCCGAAGAGCTTGCAACGAAGGCCGAGGTTGAGGCCTTGTTAGATAAAAACAAAGATTTATTTTAGGAGGGAGAAACGATGAGAATTCGAGATTTACTCGCTGCAGAAAGCATTCAATTAAACGGTGCGGCAGCAGGCAAAACGGATGTGCTCAATCAGATGGTTGATCTGATGGCAAAAAGCGGCAAGATTTCTGACGTCGAGACTTATCGCGCAGGGGTATTTGCAAGGGAGGAAGAAGGAACAACCGGAATTGGTGAAGGAATCGCGATTCCACATTGTAAGTCCGATGCAGTCAAAAAGCCGGGACTTGCAGCAATGGTTGTACCGGATGGTGTTGAGTTTGACTCCTTAGACGGAGCTCCGGTACACATTTTGTTCCTGATCGCAGCACCAAACACCAAAGATAATGTACATCTTGACGTACTCAGCAAATTATCCGTGCTTTTGATGGATGAGAATTTCACACAGAACCTGATCCATGCCAAGAGTGTGGATGAGTTCCTTTCCATCATCGATGCGGCAGAGAATGCAAAGGATGCCGAGGAAGAGGCACAGGAGCAGCAGGAGGCACCGAAGGGGATTCAGATTCTCGCTGTAACCGGATGTCCGACCGGAATCGCGCATACTTATATGGCCGCAGAAGCATTGGAGAAAAAAGCCGCAGAACTTGGCTACACAATCAAAGTTGAGACACGCGGATCAAGCGGAGCAAAAAATGTCGTAACGGATGAAGAGATTGCAAACGCAGTGGGAATCATCGTTGCAGCAGATACAAAGGTTCCGATGGAGCGTTTCAATGGAAAGAAAGTCATCGAGTGCAAGGTTGCGGACGGAATCAACAAATCTGAAGAACTGATCAACCGCATTATGGGTGGTGACGCAAAAGAATATCACGCACAGGAAGGTGCAAGCGAGGAGAAAGAGAGCAAGAACTCCGGCAGCATCGGACATCAGATCTACACACATCTGATGAGTGGCGTATCCCACATGCTTCCGTTTGTTATCGGCGGCGGAATCATGACCGCTCTGGCATTCCTGATCGATACGATTCTCGGCTACGGAGCAACCGGTGGCAGCGCATTCGGTTCCTGTACACCACTGTCCGCATTCTTTAAGTACAGCGGCGGACTTGCGATGGGTCTGATGGTTCCGGTACTCGCGGGCTATATCGCTTACTCGATCGCTGATCGTCCGGGACTTGCCGTCGGTTTTACCGGTGGACTTCTCGCATCGAGCGGTAACGCACTTGTGACCGGTTATAACTGGGCAGACAGCACAAGTGGTTTCCAGAAATTTATCGCAGATTTCGCTTTCCAGGGTGCAAATGGCGGTAACACAGTATCCGGTTTCCTTGGCGGAATCTTAGCAGGTTTCCTTGCAGGATTTATCGTATTGATGCTGAAAAAAGCCTTTTCAAAGCTTCCGGCTTCACTCGATGGAATCAAACCAACCCTGATTTATCCGTTACTTGGTATCTTAATCATCAGTGTTCTGATGTGCTTCATCTTCAATCCGTTGATCGGATTGATCAACACCGGACTCAGCGACATGCTGACATCCATCTCCGATGCAGGATTTATTACCGTATTGGGACTGATCCTCGGAGCAATGATGGCCATCGATATGGGTGGCCCGATCAACAAGGCAGCTTATGTATTCGGTTCCGGAATGCTTGCGACAGCAGCACAGATGATGACAGACGGTGCCAGCTCCAGCGGCCCGGCAGTTCAGGCTTGTTACATTGCAATGGCTTCCATCATGATCGGTGGAATGGTTCCTCCGGTAGGTATCGCTTTGGCATGCCGCCTCTTCCCGAGGAAGTTTACCGCAGCAGAGCGCAACTCATGGGTATCCAACCTGATCATGGGATGCTCCTTCATCACAGAGGGTGCGATTCCGTTTGCAGCAGCAGACCCGATCCACGTAATTCCATGTACCCTTGTCGGTGCAGGTGTGGCAGGATTCTTATCCGCACTGTTTAAATGTACGCTGATGGCTCCTCACGGTGGAATCTTCGTATTCGCAACCGTTGGAAACCCACTGTTATATATTGTTTCCTGGCTAATTGGTTCCGTGATTACCGCTTTATTGCTTGGACTGATCAAGAAAGACGCACAGTAGAATAAAACAGGGACAAGATGAAATGCGGAATCGTGAATGTTGCGAAGCAATGAAATAATTTATGGTTCATAAAAATTAGGCGAGGTTGATAATCATATGACAATCGAGGGAAAAAGCGTATACAGCGGGGTGGCGATCGGCCGCCTTGCCGTGTACCGCAATGCAGAAAAGCAAGTAAAACGAGAGAAAATTACAGATATTCAGGGTGAGATCGCACGCTTTGAGGATGCCCGCGCCAAGGCGAAGGAGCAGCTTGCAGCGCTCTATGAGAAAGCGTTAAAAGAAGTCGGTGAAGTGAACGCCGCAATCTTTGAAGTGCATCAGATGATGTTAGATGACCTGGATTATGTGGAATCCATCACAAATATGATCGAGGCACAGGAGGTCAATGCAGAGTTTGCAGTGGCAACGACCGGGGACAATTTTTCTGAAATGTTCGCATCGATGGACGATGATTATATGCGTGCCCGCTCCGCGGATGTCAAGGACATTTCGAATCGTGTTGTCGCCGTATTGCAGGGACGTACCGAAGGGGGACTGGATGCAGATGAACCGGTCATCTTACTTGCCAACGATCTGGCACCGAGTGAGACGGTACAGCTTGATAAGTCCAAGGTGTTATCCTTTGTCACAAGACTCGGATCTACAAACTCACATACTGCAATTCTTGCGAGAACGATGAATATTCCGGCTTTGATCGGCATTGATTTTCCGGAAGATGTGGATGGAAAAATGGGAATTGTTGATGGATACGAAGGCAAGCTGATCATCGATCCTCCGGTATCGGTCTTAGAAAGTTACCAAAAGAAGAAAGCCGAGGACGAAGAGAAAAAGCGTCTTCTTCAGGAGTTAAAAGGTAAAGAGAACGTCACGCTCGATGGAACAAAGATCAATCTGTATGCAAATATCGGCAGTGTTGCGGATGTGGCATCCGTACTTGCCAATGATGCCGGCGGAATCGGCCTTTTCCGAAGCGAGTTCCTGTATCTGGAGAGCTCCGATTATCCGACGGAGGAGGAGCAGTTCCAGGCGTACCGCAAGGTAGCGGAAGCGATGGCAGGAAAGAAAGTTATCATTCGTACACTCGATATCGGTGCAGACAAGCAGGTTGGATATTTTAATCTGGGCAAGGAAGATAATCCGGCGATGGGTTATCGTGCCATCCGTATCTGTCTGACCAGAAAAGAAATCTTCAAGACACAGCTTCGTGCTTTGTACCGCGCAAGTTATTACGGAACGATCGCGATCATGTTTCCAATGATCATCTCGGTTGATGAAGTTCATCAGATCAAAGCGATCATTGCAGAGGTTAAGACAGAACTGGATGAGGAAGGAATTCCATACAAGGATGTCGAACTCGGTGTCATGATCGAGACACCGGCAGCGGTTATGATCAGTGAAGATCTTGCAAAAGAAGTCGATTTCTTCTCGGTTGGAACAAACGATCTTACACAGTACACGCTGGCGATCGACAGGCAGAATCCGAAGCTTGATGCCTTTTACGATTCACATCATCCGGCAATCCTCAAGATGCTGCAGATGATCGTGGACAACGGTCACAAGGGCGGCTGCTGGGTTGGTATCTGCGGAGAGCTTGGTGCAGACACAACATTGACGGAGACCTTCCTTAAGATGGGATTTGATGAGTTGTCTGTCAGTCCATCTATGATTCTTAAGGTTCGTCAGAAGATTCGCGAGATCCATCTTTAAAAGAAAGGGCAGTATAAATATACTTCATCATATAGTAGTAAATCGAAGGGAACGTCAGGAGAATTTCTTGACGTTCTTTTCTTTATCCTCTATCATAAATCATGAATAGGCAATGATTACAAAATAAGTCTTGTGACTTTCGATAAAATATGTCAGAAGGATGATGGTAAATAAGCTGACATACAAGACAGGGGAGAAATCTATGGAAGAAAAAAATCGTATCGGAGAGAAAACAACCGGTACTTTATATCTGTGTGCGACACCGATCGGAAATCTGGAAGATATCACATTCCGTGTGCTGCGCACCTTAAAAGAAGTGGATCTGATCGCGGCAGAGGATACGCGTAATTCGATCAAGCTACTGAACCACTTTGAAATCAAGACGCCGATGACCAGTTATCACGAATATAATAAGATTGAAAAGGCGTATCAGCTTGTCGATAAGATGCGTGCCGGCAAAGACATCGCACTTATCACAGATGCCGGTACACCGGGGATTTCGGATCCGGGAGAGGATATTGTAAGGATCTGTTACGAGGAAGGAATTCCGGTGACTTCGCTTCCGGGAGCGGCAGCGTGTGTGACCGCACTCACGATGTCCGGAATGCCGACGAGACGTTTCGCGTTCGAGGCTTTTCTGCCGAAGGATAAGAAGGAGCATCAGGCGGTACTTACGGAATTGGAGCAGGAGACGCGCACGATCATTATCTATGAGGCACCGCATCATCTGGTAAAGACGCTGACCGAGCTTTCGGAGCATCTTGGCGGGGAGAGACGACTTACAATCTGTCGGGAGCTTACGAAGAAGCATGAAGAAAAAACGCAGACCACCCTTGCGGACAGTCTGCAGTATTACGCGGTCAATGATCCGCGTGGGGAATATGTGCTTGTGATCGAGGGACGATCCCGCGAGGATATGATCCGCGAGCAGCAGGCAAGCTGGGAGAACATGAGTGTCGAGGAGCATATGCAGCATTACGAGTCGCAGGGAATCGACCGCAAAGAAGCGATGAAGCTTGTTGCGAAGGACCGCGGTGTCAGCAAGCGCGACATCTATCAGGCATTGTTGCAGTAATTATTGCAGCGCTTTCTCAATTTGTTCATCCAGAATTGCAAACGGCGACGGTCCGGTACGAAGGATTGCCTCATGGAAGGCAACGGTATCGAACCGGTCGCCGTTTTTTTGTGCGTATTTGTCATGAAGCTGCCGGAACTGTAGGTAGCCCACATAATATTTCAGATAGTTTCCCGGATCTTCGAGGACGAGATCCGTGATCGCATCGATCGTTTCCTCGTCACTGATGCCGTAATTACTCCAGAATTTCAGCATTTCCGGCTTTTTCCACCCATGATAATGAATACCGATATCGGAACTGGCGTAGAGGCTCAGCGTTGCCGCCTGATTGTGCTGCAACAGGGCAGCCACATCCTTCGGGAGGTCTGCGTAGTAGTACGCCTGCATCTCGACATATGTTGCCCAGCCTTCCGTGTAGGCAGGATAATTTAAAAGAGCCTGCACTTTTGGATCACCGGCCGCGTAGGAAGAGATCGTCTGATAGAGGTGGCCCGGAAAGCCCTCGTGGGCAAGTGTTGTAAAATAGGATACATCGTTGTATTTATTTGCATCGTTTATATAGATACGATTGTAGGAATAATCATCGATCGGTGCGGTAATATAGAATGCCGGTGCGAGATATTCCGATAAAGCAGGATCTACGTGGCAGACCTCGTAAGTGGTATCCGGTGCAGCAGGGAAATCGGCAAGCATGGCTTTTTTCAAGGTTTCTATCATCTCATTTTCATCGGTCATCGTCCATTTTGGATCGGAAGATTCGGCAAGCAGCTTCGGGTTCTTTGTCAGAAGATCGGAGCAGAAAGCGGTATCTTCCTCACGCGCATCCGTAATCTGCTGTTCAATTTCTTCGATGGTAAGATCAAGCCCGGTATTGTAAGAAACGAGAGCCTCATAGTAGGCTTTGCCATCTTTATACTGACAGAGTCCCCAATCGTTTCTGCCGCATCCGAGCAGTTTGGTCAGCCCCGAGATCATTTGTGTGTAGGCAGGAATTACATGGTCTGCGATCACTTCCTGATTGCGTGTAATATAGGTTTCTTTGTCGGACGCGCTCAGTCCGTCCATGGAATCGAGTCGGTTTGCAAATGTTTCCAATAGGAAATTGTCATCCGGATGTTCCGTAAACACTTCACATCCATCGATCACTTTCATGCAGCTTTTATCCGACATAAAGAGACCGGCGTCCGCCTTTTTCTGCTCAAAGGTAAGAATATCCTTGAAATATTCCTCCATCTGGGAGAGCAGAGTCAGATAATCTTCCACATCCTGTTTATCATAGAATGGATATTCCGCAAGAAGAATCGGAAGCTGCGAGGTCACACCGCTCGATGGTGTTAAGACTTCCTCGTAGAGAGGATATTGTGCGATCGCCTGTTGGCGCTTGAGCGAATCGGACAGAAGCGCATAGGTCAGCTTTCCTTTTGCATCGAGAGAGCGTTTGGAGTAAGAATCAAGCTTTGTTTGCAGGTTTTCAATCTTGGAGAGGGCATTCTTTTGTGTTTCCCAGGAAAAGTTGCCGAGTCGTACTTCCGGGGAGGTGATTCCGGCGGACTTGAGGTTTTTTAATGTAAAGTGCAAATTCATGGTATTAGCTGTCACCTCGTCCTCAAAAAGCTGGTCTACAAAAGTGTCGAATGATTGAGAAGTTCCGGCATGGGAAAGCCCCGAAAAACCTCGGGCGCATAGAAAGATCACAAGCAGCAGTGTAGCGGCAAGCAGGATGCGATACTTTTTCAGAAAGGATTTCATAAGAGAGCTCCTGTGAGCGAAATTATTATATGGTATGCGAAAGCATGCACTCTCATGCGAAGTAAGAAGTGGGGATTGGGGATAAATGCTGTCTCTTATACACATCTCCGAGCCCACGAGACGCGTAGTAATCTCG
>OWJS01000878.1_pt1 | contig 10776 bp, 9 predicted proteins | sample 1732961 | NCBI WGS metagenome assembly OWJS01 (sample SAMN05065774, study PRJEB22554) | human gut metagenome | biome: ENVO:2100002; feature: ENVO:00000062; material: ENVO:00002003 | host: Homo sapiens | place: USA
TTTCTGCATTTTATTTCCATTTATAAATTTCTTTTGTAATTTTGCCCTCAGATCAACTAAATAAAATTTGTAAATAATGAATAAAATTCTACGTATTGTAGCCTTTGTTATAGGCTTATGTACTGCTGCAAGCAGTTTTGCCGACCACGAAATTACGTTAGGTTATTGTCCTAACGAATTTTCTGAAAATATTTCAGGTATTGAAAATCAACAACCGAGCGGTACATTAACTTTCCAAGCTGCCATACTCATTCCTGGTTCACGCCTCATGGCGCTCAAGGGCCAACACCTCACCAAAATGCGTTTTGCATGTACCGAGGGCGTTAGCAACATCTACGCATGGGCACGATACGATCTAAAATCTACCGTTATTAACAACCGCCCCACAAAGGTAGGAACTGCCAAAGCGGGTTGGAACGAAGTTACATTTGTCGAACCCATCGAAATCACAGGTAAAGACCTCTACGTAGGTTACAATGGTAAAGTGCCTGCTGGCGGTGCCATTTATTGCGACGGCATTAGCAACCCCAATGGTAACTTCTTCTACGACGGAAGCGCTTGGGCAAATTTCACCAACTATGGTTACGAACCTCTTTGCATTCAGGTTGTTGCCGAAATCAGTGATGACCTTCCCCTCAACGACCTTGCTGTTGAAAAATGTACCTTTGGTGCTCCTTATACACGCGTAGGCGATGATCTTAGTGCTACCATCACTATTAACAACTATGGCGAGAAGGAAACAAATATTCCTGCCATGCACTACAGTGTGGGCGATGGCAAAGTTCACGACATTAGCGTAGAAGGTCAGATTTTCCCCGAAGAGGTGCAGGCACTTGACATTACCATCAACACTGCCGATATGCCCGAAGGTAAGGTTCCCTTGAAAATATGGATGGACGCTGACAACGAATACAAGGATAACGACACTCTCAACACCGTTATCTACACCTATAATGATGCTTACAAGCGCAAAACACTCATTGAACATTTCACCACACTTAAGTGCTCTAACTGTCCTCTGGGTCACGATGTGCTGAACGCTTTGGTTAGCGGACGCAAAGACTATGTTTGGGTAGCTCACCACATTGGTTACCAAACCGACGAACTCACACAGCAAACTTCATACAGTTTGCAAAAGTTTGGCATACAAGCTGCTCCGATGGGCATGTTCGACCGTCGCATGTTAAACAACAATGACTATGCTGACCAACCTGCTTTCAGTTTACTCAAGGGTAATGGTTCTTCAGTTGTTTATCCGCACCTCAAACTCTTGCAAGGTCCTTTCGATGTTGCTACATCAACACCCGCCTTTGTTTCGGTAAACATTGAAAATCACTACGACCCTGCCACACGTCAACTCACCACAACCATTAGTGGCGAACGCAACAAGATTTTCACTACCTTCTATAATCAGTCGTGCCTTACTGTTGAACTGATTGAAGACAAGGTGAACACAAAGGCTGCTCAACTCTACAGTGGCGAGAAGATTCACAACCATGTTTATCGCGATGCCATTACACGCATCACAGGCGATAGCATCAATTGGACTGACGACACTTACTCTGAAACTTACACCTACACCATTCCCGAAACATGGAATGCTGACAACGTAAGTGTTGTGGCATTTGTGAACCGTCCGACCGATGATGTTACGAATGCTGAAGTGCTCAACGCCGAATCGCTCAACATCAATCACGTAACCGGCATCCAAAGCGCAACTACTGCTGGCGCACAAGTGCTGAGTCGCACCCTCTTCAACTTGCAAGGTCAACGCATCGACCGCGCTCCTCTTAATGGTGCATACATCGAACGTGTTGAAACCACACAGGGTGTGCAAACCATTAAGCACGTTAAGTAAGACCAACTATCCCCCCAAAAACACGATTGGGGAGAAGATATACACATTATATATATAAGCGATGCCTTGAAAGGACAGAAAGCTTTGCCCTTTCAAGGTATCCCCAATAACCCAACAGATACAAACCCTAAAAAAATTATCCATATGAAGAAAACTTTACTCACCGCAGCAATGGCAGTGCTCGGAATGGGTGCAGCCTCTGCACAAGTTTGCGACAACTTCGTTGGAAACCTCTTCAGCATCATGTCCGACAACGGCGTATATGTAGCCGAATCTGTAGACGGAGAAATCATCGTACGCAACCGCCTCACTAATCAAGAATATTACGTACATGCAAGCGAAGAAGACCCTGTACTCAGCGGAGCAGGCAATGGTCACGCATTGAGCAGCCAAGGCACACTTGTGGGCTACGATGGCTACAACGCATGCTATTGGGTAAAAGGCGGTCTTAAAGTGGTTCTGCCCAACACAGCAGATGCAGGCACCATTGATAGTGATGCTAGTGCCATCACCGATGACGGCAAATACATTGCTGGCTCATTAGCCACAAATGCAACAAGCGCCTACGATGGTTTGCAAAGTTTCCCCGTGCTTTGGACACGTCAGTCTGACGGTTCATATAGCGTAGAAAAACTTCCCTTCCCCGCAAAGGACTTCTCAGGACGCGACCCACAACACGTAACTGTCAACGACATCTCTAACGATGGTAAAACGCTCGTGGGCATGATCGTAGACTACTCGGGCTTCTTTATCTATCCCATCGTTTACAAAAAAGGCGAAGACGGAACATGGAGCTACAAGGTAATTGGCGAAAACATCGTTTGGGATGGTGAATTGGCAAAACAAATTCTGCCCGAACCTACCATTCCTTCTGATATATGGTTCCCCCAACCCGAACAATATTACACCAAGGCCGACACCATTGCCTATAACAATGCAGCTGCAGAATATAGAGACAAACTCGATCAGGTTAATGCTGGTCTCATTCCTCGCGACTCTCTCCCCGTTTATCCCCAAAAATGGATGTACGTTAGCGAGAACAAAGCGAAGTGGCAAGCCGACTCTCTACTCTACGAACAGCAGTGCGAACAATACTATGTAGACTTCGATGCCTACCAAGAAAGTTTCTATGCATCAACAAAGGGTATCTCGTTCTTGCAGAACAACTTCTACCTCTCGCGCAATGGCAAATATCTCGGCACTACTATCAGCCGTGAACTCTCTAGCGAAGCTGACGATCCCGAAATGGGAGGCTTTGGAGGCGAAGTGGTATACAACCCTGTACTCATCGATCTCACACAAGATTCCCTCATCGCCAATGTTCGCGAAGATCTCACCAAACACAGCACTACTTGCGTAACCGACGATGGTACTCTCTTTGCTGCATCGCCCATGATGGACTATGTACGTAACACCTATGTTGTTAAGCCCAATGCCGAAGAACCTGTACTCAACTTCTACGACTACATCAATCAGCGCAGCGAAGCTGCCGGTCTTTTCCTCAAAACCAAATATTCTTTCGACGTTCCTACCGAAGCTGGTGGCGATGATGGTGATGATGGCGACTTCGGTGGCGGGGGTGATGGCGACTTCGGTGGCATCGATGGTGACGACGGCTTTGGCGTAGCAAGCACCAAGCAGGCTATTGATGCAGACCGTTACTTCACTTCCGACTACGTAATTGTTGCCGACAGCGTAATAACTGGTACTGTCTTTGCAAACAACAATGCCTCTATCTTCCTGAGCTTTATGCAAGAGGAATATTCTGACAGCATCAACCACGCTTCTGTAAACCGCTCTTACGTTATCGACCTCAACCCGGGTGCCACTTCAAGCGTTAAGAACGTACAGAATGACCAGAACGTAACAGCTCCTGTACTTCGTCGCGAATACTATAACGTAAATGGCCAGCGCATCAACGCAGCTCCCTTCAAGGGCGTATTCCTTGAAAAGCAAATCACTGCTAAGGGTGCCGTTACCGTTAAACGCGTTAAATAAAACCTCAAGAGTATGATTTTCTAAAAAATCGTTCTTTTATATAACTAATAACTATTAGGATATGCCAACCATTGGTTGGTGTATCCTTTTTTTATGGTATGAAGTTTCTTGGGGGGGGGTAGGCATAAATGTCCATGATTTTTCCATAATTCATCCATAGCTATTCCAACATTTACACTTCACGCGCCAGCCCAACCCCGAAAGGGGTTATTCATGGGAAATTCCCTACCCCATCGCGTAGCGCATACATCACGAAATATTTATGGCTCATTGATGGACATTTACGACTAAAAACACTAACGGTACGCGAAGCATGGATTTAATATTACTCAAATACGCGACTTCGCGAAGTTAGGCTGCACCTCAGCACAGCAAAATAAAAAAAATCCTTTTTTTATTTGGCAGTGCATTCGGTTTGCACTACTCTGCTTCGCCAAGTTAGGCTACGGTTCGGAAGAAAAAATGAAAATTTATTGATTTTCATTTTGTTCTTCTCTCGCCTTGCACTAACTTTGCACCCAGAAACTCAGAGGACAGATTTGGCTGCTTGCAACCTCTCAAAAACAATGCTAAAACTCAGCATCGTGAATTGTGGCTCTTAACGAACTGCAAAATAAGACGATGCATGCACACAAACATAGCCGAATCGACCGTCTCTGCCTGTTTCCGCCAATATGATGCGAAAGCAGGCTGTTTTGTTATCATAAACCCACTTTATACACACAAAAGAAAAAGATGGCTTACTTATTTACATCCGAATCGGTGTCTGAAGGACACCCCGACAAAGTATCTGACCAAATTTCAGATGCTGTGCTTGACCAGTTGTTGGCATACGACCCCAACTCGAAAGTAGCTTGCGAAACGCTCGTAACCACAGGACAGGTGGTTGTGGCAGGAGAAGTAAAATCTAACGCTTACGTTGACCTTCAAGACGTAGTGCGCAACACTATTGCACGTATCGGCTACACTAAGGCTGAATATAAATTTGAAGCTGAAAGCTGTGGCATCTTAAGCGCAATTCATGAACAAAGTGCTGACATTAACCGTGGTGTTGATCGTAAAAAGACCAGCGAAGCTGACGCTATGAACCAAGGCGCAGGCGACCAAGGCATGATGTTTGGCTACGCTAACAACGAAACTGACACTTACATGCCACTGCCCCTTTCATTGGCACACGACATTGTATATGTGTTGGCTGAAATCCGTCGCGAAGGTAAAGTAATGACTTATCTGCGTCCCGACTCTAAGAGTCAGGTAACTATTGAATATAGCGACGATAATGTTGCACAGCGCATCGACACCATCGTGGTAAGTACACAACACGATGAATTTATTTCGGCTGAAGAGGCAGGCTCACAAGAAGAGGCTGACCGCTTGATGCAAGAACGCATCCAAAAGGATGTAACAGAAATTCTTATTCCTCGCGTTATTGAGGAACGTGTAAACACACCCGAAATTAAAGAACTCTTCTACAAAGGCGAAATCAAATATTACGTTAACCCTACGGGTAAGTTCGTAATTGGTGGTCCGCACGGAGATACGGGTTTAACAGGTCGCAAGATTATTGTGGACACTTATGGTGGCAAGGGTGCGCATGGTGGTGGAGCATTCTCAGGAAAAGACCCCTCAAAGGTTGACCGCTCGGCTGCTTATGCTGCACGTTACATTGCTAAGAACATGGTTGCTGCGGGTGTTGCCGATGAAATGCTTGTGCAACTTAGCTATGCCATTGGTAAGGCTGAACCTATCTCTATCTACGTTGACACTTATGGTCGTAGCCATGTTGCAATGAGCGATGGTGAAATTGCTCGCAAAATTGGTGAAATGTTCGACCTTCGTCCAGCCGCTATTGAGCAAACGCTGAAATTGCGTCAACCCATCTATGAGGAAACTGCAAGCTATGGTCACATGGGTCGTACACCCCAGATTGTTGAAAAAACTTTCTGCAAAGGTAAGGCCGACGAAAAGACCGTTAAGGTTGAACTCTTTACTTGGGAAAAGTTAGACAAGGTTGAAGAAATTAAGAAGGTCTTTAAGCTTTAAGCTTTATAAAAAGAAGTTAGGAGAATGAATGTATTACTAAGACATCCATTCCTCTAACTTCTTGAAAATAACTTTTCCTCCACACAAAAATGAAAATTACTGTATACAGTGCATCGAGCGGGCAAGTGCCTGCGCAATATATAAAGGCGGCTCAAGAATTGGGTCGCCTTATTGCCAAAGGTGGGCACACCTTGGTAAATGGTGCAGGACGTACGGGACTCATGGGAGCATGTGCCGATGCTTGTTTGCAAGCAGGCGGTAAGGCTGTAGGCATCATTCCACAGTTTATGATTGACCAACATTGGCAACACGATGGGATGACCGAACTCATTGTAACCCCCGACATGCACCGCCGCAAAGAGTTAATGGCACAAGAGAGTGATGCTTGCATTGCCTTGCCTGGTGGCGTAGGTACACTCGAGGAATTACTCGAAATTATCACCTGGAAACAATTAGGACTTTATCTTAAACCCATTGTTGTGCTGAACACCGATGGATATTACGACCCTCTCTTTGCCCAACTGCAACGTGCTGTGGACGAAAGCTTTATGCGTAGCCAACATGCAGATATTTGGCAAATAGCTCATACACCTGCCGAAGCATTGCACTTGGCACAAACCACCCCGCTTTGGGATAAGTCGGTACGTAAATTTGCTGCCATGTAAAAAAAGCCATTTTAGTTGATGCTTGCCCTTGACAACAGAGCGTCTATAATTGGTTCAAAACAAAAAGAAGAAATATGAAAACATGCACTTACATAGCCATTAGCGACTCGCTAAACGCACACATTCAAGCTGTCGACCCTATTGAAGCTGAGGATCGAGGCATTAACAATGCACGTTTTCAACGTCGACACACCAACCACGTTCAAGCAGACACTTTACCACCTGCTCCTCATGAACTTAAACCACTGCCTGCCAATCTTCCCCTTACATCCAAACCCTTGATGGTGGGAGATGATTTTTGGGAAGACCCCTTGGCACATATTGAGAAATCGAGCTTTGTGCAAAGAGCCGACAGTGTGACAGGTGTAAGAGACACTACCTTAGCAGATGCCAAACTCTTTGGCTTTGCAGGCGACCCCACACCCTACCAATTTAGAAACGACAGCATGGTGACCATTGTGGTAATGGTGAGTTTCTTCTTAATGGCTTGGGTTATTTCGCGCTCACGCCATTATCTACACGAACAGATAAAGGATTTCTTTCACCATCGCAAACGCGAAAACCTCTTTGCACAACGCACACAGAATGAATTGCGTGGACAAGTATTCTTGGTATTCCAAACCTGCTTCTTGTTGGGTATTCTGTTCTTCGACTACACCCAAGAGTTCATGCAACAGGTATTCAACCAAGTGTCACCCTACAAGACCTTGGGCCTAAGTGTGGGCATTTGCTGCGCCTACTATCTGCTGAAAGTAGGTGTCTATGCCTTTATCAACAACATCTTCTTCGACCGCCGACAATGTACACAATGGATGGAAAGCTACATGCTCTGCGTGTTAGGCATGGGAGTAGCCTTACTACCCATTTCACTACTTGTGGTGTACTTTGACTTAAGCATGCAAAACACAGCAATCTGCTTTCTTTGTATACTTGCAATCGACAAAATGTTGCTGTTTTACAAGTGTTTTCGCATATTTTTTGGGTACAAGTTGGGTTGGGTGCATCTTTTTTTGTACTTTTGCACCCTTGAAATCGCACCGATATTTATTTTATTCCGTGCACTCGTTTATGCGAGCAATTTATTACTGACAATTAACTAACTAATATAGATGCACTGCCAACGGTCTTGCGAGGTCGTTAAAAAGCAGAACCATTAAGAATCATGATCAAGAAGATCCTTGTTTCGCAGCCTAAGCCTACTTCTGAGAAGTCTCCCTACTTCGACATCGAAAAGAAAGCCAATGTAGCGTTCACTTTCCACTCCTTCATCAAAGTTGAAGGTCTTAGCGCACGCGAATTCCGCCAACAGAAGATACAGATTCTCGACTACTCAGCAATCGTGTTTACATCACGCCATTCTGTCGACTTCTTCTTTACCCTTTGTAAGGAAATGCGCATAGCACTCCCCGAGGATATGAAGTACTTTGGACTCTCGGAAGCTGTTTCGCTCTATATTCAGAAATATGTGCAATATCGCAAGCGCAAAGTGTTCTTTGGCACTACAGGTCGTTGGCCTGAACTTGTGACTGTTATGGCAAAGCACAAAACCGAAAAATATCTTGTGCCCCTGTCGGATATTCACAATAATGACATTGAGCAGATGCTCGATGCTAAAAAGCTTAAGCACACAGAGTGCGTAATGTATCGCACCATGTCGAACGACTATCCCAAGGATAAAGTCTTCGACTTCGACATGGTTGTTCTCTTTACTCCTGCTGGCGTTAAGTCATTGCTCGAGAACTTCCCCGACTTTAAGCAGACTCAGGCACGCTTGGCATGCTTTGGTCCGGTAACTAAAGCAGCTATTGAGGAAGCTGGACTTACTTGCGACTGCTTTGCACCCACACCTCAAGCACGCTCTATGACTGCTGCCATTGAGATGTACTTAGAAGAAAACAACAAGTAAATTCCCTATCGCTGACTTTCATAATCACGACATATTTTTAGGCAAAGGTCAACTGCATTTCATGCCGTTGACTTTTGTTTTTTATATGGAATTTTGTTGGGCAAAATTCCTTTTTTTAGTAGCTTTGTACCATACAAAACAAATCAGCAATACATGTCACAACATCTCTATACCTTCAGAAAGCCTGAGCACATGTGTCTAAAGGCAGAAATCGAAGCCCTCTTTAGTGCAGGAAACACTTCGATGAGTGCTTTTCCCTTGCGCATCACTTACCGCAAACTGCCTTACACAGGACAAGGACCACAGGTAAAGGTATTGCTCAGTGTGTCGAAACGTCATTTTAAACATGCCGTAGACCGCAACCGCGCCAAACGTCAAATTCGTGAAGCTTATCGTTTGCAAAAACATATATTGACGGATGCCTTGCCCACAGACATGGCTTTACACATTGCCTTTATTTGGCTGTCAGACCATCCCGTCCCTTCATCACTTGTTAGCAGCCGAATGCAAGCCACCTTAAAGCGTATTCAAGAAAAGGTATGCCACACAGAGCATGTGGAACAAAGTGCTGAAGCCTCTTCTAACCCAACCCCAAACCCTACGGAGCAATGTTTATAACCCGTTTGCTCATCTTACCCATTCGGTTTTATCAGCGATTTATTTCGCCATTAACCCCTCCTGCTTGTCGCTTCACGCCCACCTGCTCACAATATGCCATTGAAGCCTTGCAAAAGCATGGTCCCATCAAGGGACTTTACTTAGCCATTCGTCGCATACTGCGCTGTCACCCTTGGGGCGGAAGTGGCTACGACCCTGTGCCTTAAACAAGAAAGGAGAAACAAGATATATTGCACACAGAATGTGCAATATTTACCAAAACTTCATCACATAATCATTGCACCGCATTGCTTTATTACCTAACTTTGCAAAACATTCAAAGAATAACACTATTCATAATCAATAATTAACTTAAACAATTCAGAGTATGAAGAAGATTTTACTTTCATTGTTTACATTCGTTGCTACATCAGTAGCAGCATTTGCAAGTGACAACCTCGTTGAAAATGGTGGCTTCGAAGAATGGGCCAATGGTGTAGCTGTGGCTTGGAAGTCTACAACTACAGCAAGCTCTGCAAAGGTTTCGCAGAGTACAGATGCTCACAACGGACAATATGCCATCTTAGTTAAGGCAGGCGGAAAATCTAACAAGCGCCTTGCAACTAAGGAGTATACCCTCGAAGCTGGAACTTACACCATCAGTGCTTTCTTTAAAGGTGGTGGTCAGTGCAAATTGGGCTACGTTCCTGTTGTTGATGGAGCCGCTGATAGCGATAACTACACCTATGAGAAAGACTATTACACGACTTCGGCTACAGAATGGACTGAGCACACATGGGAATTTACATTAGAGAAGACTACAACGGTTAACATCTTAGTATTAAATCCCAAGGATAATTCAAAAGTTACTTACACTTCAACCGACCTCTTAGTTGACGATGTAACTATTACTACGAAGGATGGTGGTGAAGGCGAAACTCCCGAACTCCCCGAAGCACCTGCGGCTAAGGGTGATGGCACATTAGCCAATCCTTACAACCCCACAGCAGCCTTGGAAGTTGCAGGTAAACTCGCAACTGACACTAAAGCTGAAAACGATGTTTACATCAAGGGCATTATCTCAAATGTCAAATTCACTTACAGCACTAATTTCGGTACAGCTCAGTTCTCTATCTCTGAAGATGGCAAGGCTCCTTACTCTCTTCTCTGCTATGGTGTTTACTACTTAGGCAACAAGGCATACGACAACGCTGAAGATACCAACATCAAGGTTGGTGACGAAGTTATCGTTTGCGGTAAGTTGATGAACTTCAAGGGTACCCTCGAAACTGCAAATAAGGAGTGCTACCTCTACTCTCTCAATGGTACCACTACTGGCATCCAGAACGCTATGGTTGCTGGCAACGCAAAGCAAACAATCTACACCATCGATGGTCGCAAGGTGAACAATGCTGTTAAGGGCGTTTACATCATCAATGGTAAGAAGGTGATTAAGTAAGCAATACACTCCTTTATAAGGAAGTGATAAACAAATTTAATAATCCCCATTTGCACATGGCAAGTGGGGATTTTTTTTGCACCACAAGAAACGACTTCTCTTCTTGAAACACATGTTTTAAGTAATGTTTAAAAAACTTCCGCAGAAAAAGGTAGTAATTTTTCATTAGAATCTTTTATGCGCCAGCCTCACCCTGTTAGGGGTGATATAAGGTAGCCAGGTATGAGAGTGAGAGGGAGCTTGTCTCCCC
>OWJS01000885.1_pt1 | contig 10756 bp, 8 predicted proteins | sample 1732961 | NCBI WGS metagenome assembly OWJS01 (sample SAMN05065774, study PRJEB22554) | human gut metagenome | biome: ENVO:2100002; feature: ENVO:00000062; material: ENVO:00002003 | host: Homo sapiens | place: USA
CGGCGTGCCCCAGCAAAACCTGTATGACGCGCAGGTCGGCGCCTCCCCTTAACAGGGCCGTGGCGAAGCTATGGCGGAGCGTATGGGGCGACAGGGTCTTCTTGATGCCAGCCGCCTCGCCCTGCCGTTTCACCATGATGAGTATCATGGTACGCGTGAGGTGGTGCCCCCTTCGGTTAAGAAACACGTAGTCGTCCTCTCCGGGCTTGATGCGCATCTGCCTCCGATCGTCGAACCAAAGCTCCAGTTCGCCCACCGCCCGTTGGGAGATGGGCACCAGCCGCTCCTTGCCTCCCTTGCCCACAACGCGCATGAACCGCTCGTTGAGAAACAGGTTCGACAACTTCAGTTCCACCAGTTCGCTCACACGCAAGCCACAGGAGAAGAACACCTCTATGATGGCTCGGTTGCGATGGCCCTCCGCTGAGGTAAGGTCGATGGCGGCCTCAAGCCGGTCTACCTCCTCGGTTGTTAGGTATTCGGGCAGATGCTTGGGCAGATGGGGCGACTCCAACAGTTCGGTAGGGTCTACCTCAAGGTATCCGTCGACCACGAGGTAATGGTAGAACGTGCGCACCCCGCTGAGGATGCGCGCTTGGCTTTTGGGCCCTATGCCCCGCTCGTGGATCCAGGCGGCAAAGCGTTGCAGGTCGTCGAGCTTCACGTCGGTTGGCGTGAGGCCCTGCCCGCTTAGGTGGATGAGCAGCAGGTGGAGGTCGTGGCGGTAGGCGTCGATGGTGTTTGGCGAGTAGTTGCGCTCCAGTTTCAGATAGCGTATGTAGCGCCTGATGAGTGGCGCCAGCGGTGTGCCGTGGGGGACCTCACCCTGTATTTTTGTGAACGATTTGCTTTGCGCTTTATCCATTTTCGCTTACCTTTGCATGAGATAGATGGCACATGGCAACCAGAAGGCATGCTTTCGTGGCACTCGTGCGACCTATCAATATGGCAAAATTAGCGAAAACGAAGCAAAAGACCAAGGAAATGAAGAAAATTCAGATTGTAAACGGCCCCAACCTCAACCTGCTGGGAAAGCGCGAGCCGGGCATTTACGGCAGCCGTTCGTTTGAGAGCTGCCTGCCCGCCCTGCGCGAGCGTTACCCCGATGTGCAAATAGATTATTACCAAAGCAACATCGAGGGCGAACTCATCAACAAGATGCAAGAGGTGGGATTCTGTTATGACGGCATTGTGCTCAACGCGGGCGCTTACACCCATACGTCGATCGCCCTGCTCGACTGCATCCGTTCGTTGCGTTGCCGGGTGGTGGAGGTTCACATCTCCAATGTGCACCAGCGTGAGGAATACCGCCACCACTCCATGATATCGGCGGGCTGCAAGGGTGTTATCTGCGGCTTTGGCCTCGACAGTTACCGTTTGGCCATCGAGGGATTGCTGGCCGATATGAACCAAGCGAAGGGCTGATGATGACACTCGACGACTACATTCTCAATCACATTGAGCCCGAGGGCGACTACCTTCACCGCCTTTGGCGCGCCACCAACATCCACACCATTCATGGACGCATGGTGAGCGGCCACCTGCAAGGGCGCCTGCTCAAGTTGCTGGTGCTCATGCTCAAGCCCCAACGCATCCTCGAGGTGGGAACCTTCTCGGGCTATTCGGCCCTCTGCATGGCCGAGGGACTGAAGCAGGTGCACCTCTCACGTGGTGCCGAAGGCGTGCGCCCCATGCTCTACACCTATGAGATCAACGACGAGATGGAGGACTTCACTCGGCCCTGGATTGAAGGATCGGATGTTTCCGACTACATCGATTTCCGCATTGGCGATGCCATAGCCGAGGCGCCCCGGTTGGGGTTGACGTTCGACATGGCGTTTCTCGATGGCGACAAGCGCACCTATGTGGAGGCTTACGAGACCCTGTTGCCCCTCATCAGCTCCGGCGGGGCCATCCTGGCCGATAACACCTTGTGGGACGGGCACGTCGTTGACCCAGCCTACGACCACGACCATCAGACGGTGGGTATACGCCAATTCAACGACCATGTGGCCGCCGACCCACGTGTGGAAACCGTCATCCTGCCCGAACGCGACGGCATGACGCTCATCGTGAAAAGGTGATAGCGCCTTCCTTACTTCCAAAGACATGAGGTAACACCTTGATGGCCATATTGAAGTCAGCGGGCCGAAGAGGCCTGTTCCACGAGCTCCTATTTCAGGATGTCATCCCGAAATAGGAGCTCGTGGTGTTATGCGTTTTTGAGTTGTGCGCCAATGGTGGCTAATGGGCTTCCTGGATGAACGCACCGTTTTGCTTGACATACTGGATGAGGCGGTTGAACACCTGGCTCTTTTGGAGCGTAGGGATGTTGCCCGTGAGGATGAGTTGCTTGCGCGCCCTTGTGAGCGCCACGTTGAGTTTGCGGTCGATGACGCGCCCATCCTCGGTAAACGAGTTGGCGGTGAGGAACTCGAGTTGGTAGCGTTGCTGAATGGTGAACGAATAGATAATGACATCGCGTTGCGACCCTTGGTAGCGCTCTACGGTGTCGATGCTGATGTTCTCCAGCTCGGGCATGCCCAACTTCTCTATCTCCTTGCGTATCATGGCAATCTGGTTGCGGTAAGGCACAATGACTCCCACGGTCTTTGCGGGGTCGAACTGTTCGCCGTAGAAGCGCCGTGTGCGTCGCAACATGTCGGCCACGATGTGCGCCTCGTCGGTGTTTACCTTGTCGGAGATGTCGGGGCGTCGGCAATCGGCCGAGGCGATGAAGATCATTCTGTGTTCCGAGAGCGCGCGGTCGAGGTCGTCTTGGCTCGTTGCGGTGTAGGCCAACGATGTGGCCCTTTGGTGGGCGAGGGGCACAGGCTGCAACCGTTCGGCAAAATAGAACTCGTGGTTGGGGAACTCCGCGATGTCGGGATGCATTCGCCCCTGCCGTGAGAGGATGCCGACAAACTCGCTTCGGTGGTTCATCTGCTCGATGCGTATGAGGCGTTCGAAGAGCGAGTTGCGGCAATCGGTGAGCCCGATGGCGTTGAGCCGCTCGTCGTCGACCACCGACTGGCTGGCGTCTTGCTGCACTACGGCTGGCAGTTGCTTATAGTCGCCGACGAGGATAAACTTGTCGGGACGGGTCAGCAAGCCCACGATGTTGGGTTCCAGGATTTGGCTGGCCTCGTCGACGATGGCCAGGTCGAAGTGTTTGAGGTCGAAGAGGTAGGTTCGGCTGAGCATGGTTGCCGTGGTTCCCACGATGACCTGCGTGTCGAGAATCTTGCTTTTGATCTCCACCAACTTGCTATATTGCTCCAGTGCATGGTCGAGCAGGTGGTTGCGAAAGCGCTTGTCGCACGTGTGCTCGTTGCCGATGCGCAAGAAATGGATGCCATTGTCGCATAGCATGCCGCATATCTCGTCGACCGCCCGGTTGGTGTAGGCCATGAGAAGCACGTTCTTTCGAGGGGCCGTGGCGTCGCCGTCGGCTCGACCCTCCGTGTTGGGCGCAATGGTCTCCTTGACCAGGTATTGCAGGGCCATGCTCGTCTTGCCCGTTCCCGGCGGACCGATGAGCAGGAAGTAATCGTTGGCTTGCATGGCGCGCAGCACGATGTCGTTGTAGGAAGGATTGTAGTTGCGGCTGAGGCGAACCGTCGGGTTGCGCTTGGGTTGGCGCTGGCCGAGCAGCAGCGCACATTTCCCCGTTTTGTCGTTGATGAGCTGGTGGAGGCTGCGCAAGGCCGATGTGGCGTTGGCTCCGGTCTCCGCATGCTCTATGCACCACGCCACGGGATGGTTGCCCACGGTGTTGCGCCGTCCCGCCTCCTCAAAGATGTCGGGGTTTTGCTGGCCATCGCTCAGTTGCACCGTTACCTCGTCGGAACGAATCTCGGTAAGGGCGCCCCGGAAGAGCAACGACCTACGCACGTCGGGCAGCCCCTCCTCGAAATACGGATAGAGGTAAACCACGTCGCCCATGCGGAAGTTGGGCAGGAAGTCCTCACCCTGGTTGGGCACGCTTAGCGTAATGATGTCGTAGCCGTTGTAGGTCGACGATTGGCGCTTGTTGGTGATGCGCAGGTTCGTATAGATGTTTCCCGTTTCTTTTTTCTCCGTGAGGGGCATGTTCCAAAGGTCGGCCGCCGCATTGCCCGTGCCTTCCACAACGCCCAAACGGCTTGCCAGTTGCTCGCGGTAAACAAAGTTGGCCATGTGGCAGAAGTAGCTATGCGTGAGCGGGTCCATGTCGTGCAAGGGCTCTGTTACCGCACATAGTTGTGGGTAAAGGTAGTTGTTCCAAAAATTCTCGTTCACCTTCTGAGTGCGAAGGGCCAGTGGGTCGAGCTCGTCGATGATGGAGTTGAAGCCATTGCGGGCAATGTTGAACTCCGTCGTCACTATCTGGTTGCGCAGCTGGATGGCCTCGTCGATGAGCTGTCGGAAGTAAGTGGCTCGCGGAAGGCCCGTGGGCATGGGATATTTGGAGTAGAGCAATCGGCCGTCGATGCTGTTGTAGGGCAGCGAGAAATTGCGACTCAGACACTCGTAATAGAGCAACAACTGTACGTAGTGGGGCTCGGTGAGCATGCTTCCATGCACCGTGGACCGTTGGGTTTCGAGCGAGAAGTTCTTGCCCGACTTTTGCTCGACAAGCAGCCGGAGGTCGGTCGTCATGAGGTCGATGCGTCCTTGCAGTCCCATCTGCTCGCATACGAAGCTCGGTTCGAGAATGGCCTTGTGCCGGTCGTATGTCGATTGGAAGAGCGCATCGACCGCCTTCTGTATGTTTTCCACCTGTTTCCGTGCCTCCAGGCGGAACGATGTTTGCTTGTTGAGGTCTTGGCAGGTGCAGTATTCGAGGGCTTTCTCTCGGAAGTTCGACTTGAACGTCACCGTCCAGTCGTAGTCCTCGCCCTTGTTGATGATGTCGTCGAGCGCGCTTCCGGCAAAGTTTCCGATGAGAATGGCTTGCGAGTTGGCCGCCTCTTTCAGACGCTTGAGGGTGTAGACGAAAGGCGAATGGCCATAGGGCGTGAAGCAAGCGGCCAGCGAACTGATGTCGATGAGAAAATCGGGCTCCACGATAACCTGCCTCACTTGGCACGCCTCTTGGCCCTGTTGGGGAGCCACGTCGATGAGGTTCACCTGCGTTCCCGCCTGCAACAGGTCGGCGAGGTACTGCAAGCGCGGCTCGCTGCAGTCCACTTGGAGCATTTTTTGATCAGCGTCTTGTGCCGTCTCCACCGTTACCATGTAGCCTTTCACGGCACGCACAATGCACCGCACACATCGGCGGTCGATGTGTCGCATGGAGGGTTGAGGCTTGCGCGACATGGGTATGTGCCCGATGAGCTCGGCAGGAATGTCGGTGTCGAACACCTTGGAGATGAGCACCGCCAGCGCGCGACAGTCGTAGAGCAGCTCCTCGCGTTGGAGTGGGGCGGCGCTGTTGGAGTCGTGTCGCATCTTTTGGATGTCGAAATAATCGTTCACCCCGATGCTTTTCAACTTGCAGAGCACGTCGACCTTGGCAAAGAGCGACCCGATGGCGTCGGGCGTTCCGGCCAGTCCGGCGGCGCATGTGAGCACCAATGTCTCGTGCATCAGCTTGTTGAGCGTGGCGGGTTTCACCTCCGTCGCCGTGGCGATGTATGCCACGCGATGGAAGAGCTCGGTGGCGGTGATGTTTGAAGTCATGCTTGTCGGAGGTCTACTGTTGGTTTTTGTCGACCTGAGCCTTCTCCCATTCGATGAGGCGGCGCTTCAGGTCGCGCCCCCAGTGGTACTCTCCGTAGGTCCCGTCGCTGTGTATCACGCGGTGGCAAGGCACCAGTACGGCTATGGGGTTCTGCGCAATGGCCGTGGCCACGGCGCGCACCGCCGTAGGCTCCCCTATGGCCTCGGCCACCTCTTGGTAAGAGCGCGTCTGCCCGAAGGGTATTTTCAGCACCTCCTGCCACACGCGAAGTTGAAACGCGGTGCCCCGCAGGTCGAGCTGCAGGGGATGGTTGAGCTGCCCAAAGGCCACGCGGCTCACGGTGTGGGCCATGTCGTCGTCTTGCGTGGTGGGTGTGTATTCGCCCCATCGCTCGGCCAATTCGTGGATGGTCTCCAGTCGGTTGAAATCAAGAAACTGCAGGTCGCAGACCCCTTGCTCGGTTCGTGCCACGATGATGTCGCCAAAGCGGCAATCGCTAAATCCGTATACTATCTCGTTACTCATACTTGCAAAGATAGTGTTTTGAAGTTAAAAAAAAGCGGTAAATGGTTAAAAAGTGGTGGCCTTTCGGGTGGTTCATCCCGAAAATGCTTACCTTTGCCCTTCCTGCCCAATGGGTGGGTGGAATCCTATGTTTACAAAATCAAACGATATGACACAAGAAGAACTGATGCGCCGGGCCATTGCCCTGAGCGAGAAGAGTGTGAAGACGGGCGGCGGGCCTTTTGGCGCCGTCATTGCCCGTGGTGGAGTAGTGGTGGCCGAAGCCTCAAACAGCGTGACGATCGACGACGACCCGACAGCCCACGCCGAGGTGAACGCCATCCGCATGGCATGCCGCGGACTGAAGACGTTCGACCTGAGCGGGTGCGACATCTACTGTTCGTGCGAGCCCTGCCCCATGTGTCTGGGCGCCATCTATTGGGCGCGCCTCGACCGTGTGTATTATGCCAACGACCGCAAGGATGCGGCCCGCATAGGCTTTGCCGACAATTTCATCTACGACGAGTTGATGATCGACCCCGACAAGCGCAACAAGCAGTTTAGCGTGTTGCTGCCCGAGGAAGGTCGTCGGGCCTTCGACATGTGGATGGAGAAGCGCGACAAAACCGAGTATTGATGCCTTGCCGGGCAACGTAATGGCACGGCGGATTATTGTCCGCCGAGCCGTTCGAAGAAGGTGATGACGTCTTCCCAGGCCTTAAACTCATCCGACCCGAAGGCCAGAGCGGTGCCCAGAAATCCCTCGCAGGGTTCCGCGTCGATGAAATAGTCGCCGTAGAGCAGCGCCTTCTGGTTGGTGTAAACCACGTGGTCGTGGGCGGGTGTGCTGAGATATTGCTCCGTCCATTCGGCCATCTGGCTCAGGGCGTTGTGGCTGTTGGTGGGCGCCGGCCCGACGATGTACACCTGATAGCGCTCCACGAGCATGGCAAACGCCTTTTGCAGGCACGACTTGGGATGGCCGTAGCTATCCTTCAGCGTCGACGAGTCGATGTAGACGATGGGGCGCTCGCGACCCTCCTGGCGGTCGTCGATCCAGCGTATGACGGGCACCACGCCATCGAGAAACGACCGGTCGTCCATGCGGTGGGCGCCATGGAAGTGGGCCGCCTGCGGATAATGGGCGGAGAACAGTCCGAACGTGTCGACCAGTTCATCCTTATCGCCAAACAGTCCCCATACGCGTTGCTGCTCGCGCTTGCGCTCGTCGGCGTCCATGGCCTCGAGCGTGGTGAAGCACTGTTCGGTTATTTCCTGGTACTCCTTCTCGAGCGCCTTGGTCATCATAAATTCCTTCTCGCCGTCCTGTCGTGGGTTGGCCCACACCTGCTTGCCCGTCATACCATGGCTTTTTAGTGTCTTGGCCATCTCGAAGGCCGGGTTCACGCAGATGCGGTCGTATCCGTAGAGCATCTCCGTGTACATGCCGCCCATCGATGTTCCGATGATGAGGTCGGGACGCTCCTCCGTCGCTTTGGCGCGCAGCAGCTCCATGGCCTCGGCAGGATGGAGCGGTAGGTCGAACGCCACCACCGTGGCCTCGGGAAACGTTTCTTGGATGCGCTTCACCGTGCCCGAGGCAGCCGACGAGGCGAATCCGTGGTTGTACATAATCTTCTTGCCCCGCATCAGGTCGGGGAATTGTTTGATGTATGGATTTTCCATTTTGGGCTTGTATTTGTTGTGGTGCAAAGTTAATGTTTTTTGTCAGAAAACCATCAATCATCGGGGTGAATAAATTGTAGGAATGTGCCCGATGGTTTTTGCCTCAACCCCAATCGGTCATGAATGATAGAAAGAATGGCTACCCATTCGGCCGATAAGGCTCAGCCCACCCTTGTGGCTAATAGGTAATCATTCGTGTTCAAATAAGAGAAAATGGGGCGGGGGAAGTAGGTTAAGAGGTTGGGTTGACGACCGATGCTCAATGGAGGGCGCCTTTGAATTAAGCCAACAATCTATAGCCGAATCTATACATTTCTTTTCCACGACGGATATATTTGGCCGAAATACGCCATTCTCGGCGCGTTTTCGTAACAACCTAACACTCAAACGCTTATACTCGTTACGCATCACTCAACAATCCGCATTTAACCGTCCACACTATAAAACATGCCTTTTCGCAATGCGAAACCTGCCCATCGGCAATGCGAAAGACGCCAAACGGTGGTGCGGTTAGGCATCTTTCGCAACTCGAAAGATGCCTTGCCGCAAGCGGAAGTCACGTTTTTGTCGCCTCCATTCCACAAAAACGCCCATTTCGTTCGCTGGTTCACGCAAAAATCCGACACAACTTTCTAACCAAAAAACCTGACAGGCTTATCCTTTGTTCGCTTTCAGCCCAAAGCCCATGCCATTGTCCAGGGTGCAAATGCCCGCTCGAAGGGAAACATGGGGCCGACCCCATGTTGCGCCCACCTACGCAGCCTCGGAATGGGCAAATGGTTGCCAAAATCCCTCAAATTCAACCCCAAATCCCTATAATTCGCCCTATGGGCAGGGGCTATTCTCGTTTCTTTGTTGTATCTTTGCAAAGTAATCGTGTAGTGGGCTGGCGACCTTTTACACTTTGGTGGGACCAACAGGCCAACACCACGCTCCGCGCTGGGCGCACGGCACGATAAGCCATTGAAGAGCAAAAACAACATACTGAAAACCCGCAAAAATATGAAAAAAATCATTTTGACGGCCTTTGTGGCCCTCGCAGCCCTCGGTGCGCAGGCCAAGGGTTGGACGCAAGAGCAAGTAGACGCGACCATTGTTAAGGTCAACAACTACTGGCAGCAGCACAACAAGGCCGAGGTGAGGTCCTTCTGGGACAACGCCGCCTACCACACAGGTAACATGGAGGCTTACAAGCTCCTGGGAAAGACCGAGTGGATCGACTACAGCACACGCTGGGCCGAGCACAACAAATGGATGGGAGCCACCGAGGCCGATCCCGTCAAGTGGAAGTATCGCCACTATGGTGAGGGCCACCAGTTTGTGCTCTTCGGCGACTGGCAGATTTGTTTCCAAACCTACATCGACCTCTACTGGATAGCCAACGCCAAGGGGGCGTCGGCACGCAACGAGCGAATGGTGCAGCGCGCCAAGGAGGTGATGGGCTATGAGGCCTACTCCAAGCAGAACGACTACTGGTGGTGGGCCGACGCCCTCTACATGGTGATGCCCGTCATGACGAAGATGTACAAGCTCACCGGCGACAGCCAGTATCTCGACAAACTCTACGAGAACCTGCTCTACGCCGACAGCATCATGCTCGACGAGGAGACTGGCCTCTATTTCCGCGACGGCAAATACATCTATCCCAAGCACAAGACAGCCTCGGGCAAGAAGGATTTCTGGGCCCGTGGAGACGGATGGGTGCTGGCCGGACTGGCCAAGGTGTTGCAGGACATGCCCGCCGACTATGCCCATCGCGACTTCTTCGTGAAGAAATACCAGCGTCTGGCAGCTGGTGTGCAGAAATTGCAGCAGAAGCAAGGCTACTGGACACGCTCCATGATGGACCCCACCTTCGCACCCGGTCCTGAGACCAGCGGCACCGCATTCTTCACCTATGGATACCTCTGGGGCGTGAACAACGGACTGCTCGACGCCAAGCAGTATCGCAAAACCATCGACCGCGCATGGAAATACCTAACCGAAACGGCATTGCAGCCCGACGGAAAGGTGGGCTACGTGCAGCCCATCGGCGAGAAAGCCATTCCTGGACAGGTGGTCGACAAGAACTCGCAGGCCAATTTTGGCGTGGGCGCATTCCTGCTCGCTGCCTGCGAATACCATCGCTATTTAGACAAACAGAAATAACTTAAAACCATCGACTAATGAGAAAAGCATTAATCATCACCGCTATGGCTGCCATGGCACTCAGTGTGAGTGCAGCCAAGGTCAAGGTGAAAAAGGTCGCAGAGCCTGTGGAGCAGATGCCCACATGGACCGAATGGCACGACCTGCAGGTCAATGAGGTGAACCGTTATGGTCTCCGCACCAACTTCTTCGCCTATGAGAATGAACAAGCCGCACTCGCCGGAAACATGGAAAAGTCGGCCAACTATCTCTCGCTGGAGGGTACATGGAAATTCAAATGGGTGGCCGACGCCGACCAGCGCCCCACCGATTTCTATAAGGCCGACTACGACGACTCGGCTTGGAAGACCATGCAGGTGCCCGGCATCTGGGAGCTCAACGGCTACGGCGACCCCGAATATGTGAACGTGGGCTTCGGATGGAGATACATGTTCAATGAGGATGACTACTTCAAGGGTTTCAAGAAGGAGTATAAGGTGACCAATGACAGCCTGCCTGTGCCTATCACCGACAACCACGTGGGCAGCTATCGCCGCGTCATCGAGCTTCCCGCCAACTGGGATGGAAAGCAGGTGGTGGCCCATTTCGGTTCGGTTACATCCAACATCTACCTCTTCGTCAACGGGCATTATGCCGGTTACGCCGAGGACGGCAAGGTGGCTGCCGAGTTCGACATCACCAAGTTTGTGAAGCCCGGAAAGAACCTCATCGCCTTCCAGACATTCCGTTGGTGCGACGGTTCGTGGGACGAGG
>OWJS01000890.1_pt1 | contig 10725 bp, 8 predicted proteins | sample 1732961 | NCBI WGS metagenome assembly OWJS01 (sample SAMN05065774, study PRJEB22554) | human gut metagenome | biome: ENVO:2100002; feature: ENVO:00000062; material: ENVO:00002003 | host: Homo sapiens | place: USA
GCACCTCCTCATCGAAGCCCACGTTGATCTGGTCGAGGCTCTCCATGTCGTGCACATCCATGCCCATCATGTGACCCAAGCCGTGAACCATGAACATGGCGTGCGCTCCAGCTGCCACAGCTTCGTCGGTATCGCCCTTCATGAGGCCGAGCTCCTTCAGTTTCTCTGTCATCAAACGGCAAACGCCGAAGTGCACATCCCACCATTTCACGCCTGGTTTTGCCACGCTTGCGGCATAGTCGTGGCAGGCCTCCACGATCGAGTAGATCTCCAACTGGCGCTGGTCGAAACGACCGCTGACCGGTGTTGTACGTGTGTTGTCAGAGCAATAGTTGTTTATGGTTTCCGCTCCACAGTCGCAGAGCATCAGTTTGCCAGCCACCAGGGGTGCCTCAGAGGGCGCTCCGTGCTGAATCTCGCCGTGCTGCGAGAGAATTGTGGGGAAGCTAACCATGGCTCCATACGAGTTGGCGATGCCGGCGAGCGTTCCAGCAATTTCTTTCTCTGTTACACCTGGGCGGCACATCTTCATGGCCGTTGTGTGCATCTTGTAGCCGAGAACGGCTGCGCGCTCCAGTTCCTCAATCTCCTCATCGGTCTTGATGTTACGCATCTTCACCACAGCCTTGATCAGCTCCATGCTGGCGCTTTCCTTCTGTTGGTTGGGGTGGATGCCCAGGAGGTCGAATATCTGGATCTTGATGTCGGCACGATAAGGGGGCAAGAAGTGGATCTTACGCTTTTGGCGCAGAGCCTCATTGCAGATGGTCTTCAGCGCTTTCATGGGAGCCGAGTTGGCCACACCCACTTGCTGAGCCATGTCGTGTACGCTATCTACTGAACCATACCACACGATGTCGTCGATGGAAATGTCGTCGCCGATAAGTGTTTCCTTGTCATTGTCAATGTCAATGACCCCCACCAATCCGTCGTGGTTCTGCCCGAAATAGTACAGGAACGTCGAATCCTGACGGAAGGGATAGTACCCGTTGTTGGGGAAGTTGGCTGGTGAACTATTGTTACCAAACAACACGATGATGCCACTCTTTACGAGCTTCTTGAGCTCTGCGCGGCGGCCGACGTATGTTTCTGTGTTAAACATAAAATAGATTTTTTAGCGTTCAATGATGCAAAGATATAAAAAAACTTGGGAGAAATTGCTTAACTTTGCAACTAAATTTTAGCATTTCATGCAGATTTATAGAAATACAGGCTTAGTTCTTGAAGGAGGAGGCATGCGAGGCGTGTTTACCAGTGGTGTGCTCGACGCTTTTATGAAGCACGAGCTTTATTTTCGTTATGTGGTTGCCGTTTCGGCAGGGGCATGCAATGGCATGAGCTACATTTCGCGCCAGCCCCGTCGTGCGCGCCTTTCCAACATTGATTTCTTGAGCCAATACAATTATTTGGGCTTGCGTTATTTGTTCACCCAAGGAAGTATCTTGGATAAGAAACTGCTGTATGATCGTTTCCCCAACAAGCTCATTCCTTTCGATTACGATGAGTTTTTCAAGCATGCAGCCAACTTTGAGATGGTTACAACCAACTGTTTGACGGGGCGTCCCGAGTATCTCTCCGAAACGTCCGACCATCAACGCGCCATCAATATTGTCATGGCTTCGAGCTCGCTGCCCTTTGTGAGCAAGATGGTAACGGTCGACGGTGTGCCGATGCTGGATGGTGGCATTACCGATTCCATTCCTTTCCTGCATGCGCGCGACATGGGACATCCTTTCAATGTGGTCGTTTCCACGCGCAATTACGGCTATCGCGAGTCGGGGCGCGACCGCAAGATTCCCCCCTTCATCTATCGTCATTATCCCCGTTTGCGTGTGGCGTTGAGCCATCGCATCGACGCCTACAACGAACAATTGCAGATGATGGAAGACCTGGAGCGCGCTGGCGACATAGTGGTGATACGTCCCCAGCGCCCCATGGAAGTGGGCCGCATAGAGAAGGACACCCAAAGGTTGGAGCGTCTCTACGAGGAAGGCTTCCAGTTGGGCGAGGCGTTTTGCGATAGTTTGCGGTGATAACAACAACGTGTTGCGAGTGAAATGGAAAAAATATGGTACGGAATGACGTATCGCAACATTTTTTAAGTATCTTTGCAACCAACTTATTCGGCAATCGGTTCTCCGCGAGGAGATGAAAAGGGAACCAGGTGAAAGTCCTGGGCAGTCCCGCTGCTGTAAGCGACATTCTCTCATCCCCACAGCAAAAAGTCACTGGTGATGGGCACGTAGGTCGCCTAAGGTTCCCCGAGGAACCCTTGGCGATGGTGCGATGCCTATGATTGGGAAGACGTGTGGATGGTCGCAAGCCAGAAGACCTGCCATTGCTTATTTGATGATTTCCAATTCTCGAGGAAGAATGCGAAAACAATTGATATGTACTTTTGCGCTCTTGCTGAGCCCGTTGGCTGCATTGGCGCAAACCGATTCCATTTCGCTCCGCGGCGTGGAGGTGACCGCTGTTGCCCTCAACCGCAATGTGACAGGCGCCCATCCCATCCAATTGCTTACGGCCAAGCAGATGCGCCAGTTGGGCCTTGATCATGTGGCCGATGCTGTGAAGCACTTTGCCGGCGTCAGTGTGAAGGACTATGGTGGCATTGGCGGTATGAAAACCGTGTCCATCCACAGTCTTGGCGCCCAGCATACGGCTGTGGTTTACGATGGCGTGGCACTCAGCAACACCCAAGCCGGACAAATCGACATTGGCCGATACGACACCGACAACCTCGCGAGTATCAGCATGTCGGTGGCCGACGACGACCAGTTGATGATTTCTGCCCGCCAATATGTGTCGGCCGGTGTGCTCACCCTGACCACCGAGCGTCCCCATTTCGCCGATGGGCAATGGCAGACGTTGCGTGTGGGAGTTGGCGCAGGCTCTTTTGGCTTGGTCTCGCCCTCGTTGCGATGGTGGGTGAAACCCTTTGAGCGCACAGCCTTTTCGCTCTCGGCCAAGATGACACGGGCCGATGGAATCTACCCTTATACCCTGCGCAATGGCAACACCTCGTCGCGCCAATGCCGATACAACACCGACATTACCGCTTGGCAAGCAGAGGCCAACGCTTACCATACATTTACCGACGGAAGCGAGCTGGCGATGAAAGCCTATTGGTATTACTCTGAGCGGGGACTGCCCGGAACCGTCATTCTCTATGCCAACCCTTCCGATGAGCGCATGTGGGACGAGGACTTCTTTGCCCAAATGGCTTATCGGCGCTCGTTGGGCGCTCGCCTGCGGCTGCAAACCCGCCTGAAGTATACCCACTCGTGGAACCAATATCGCGACTGGGGCTCACAGTATACCGATGGCGTTCAGACCGACCGCGACCGCCAGGACGAGGGCTATGCCTCTGCCACGCTGGGATGGTTGGCGGCCGAGGGACTTCAGTTTGCTGTGGCGCAAGACCTGTCGTACAACCGTTTGAACAATAATGTCTACGTCAACACCCAGTATGATGTGCCGCGCCCGTCGCGCTGGACCTCCATCTCCGCCGTGGCCATGAAGGCCCAGTGGGGTAGGATGAAGTTGCAGGCCAACACCGTCTACACCTATGCGGCGGAACGGGTTAGCGAGGGCGACCGTCCGGCCGACAAGCGGCGCCTGACCCCCTCGGTGGCCTTGAGCTATCGCTTGCTGTCCTCTACACCTATTTATATAAGGGCCCTTTACAAGCATTCGTTTCGTGTGCCCACGTTCAACGACCTGTATTATCGCCGCTTGGGCAACATCCACTTGAAGCCCGAGAAAGCTCGGCAGTGGAGCTTGGGCCTGACCTGGGAGACCCACACGTCGCGCTTGCGTTACCTGACGATTACAGCCGACGGCTATTACCACGACGTTACCGACAAGATTGTGGCGTTCCCCAGCACCTATGTGTGGCGCATGGTGAACTATGGCAAGGTGGAAATACTTGGCGCTGACTTCACCTTGGGCGCGCAGGTCGACTTGGCGCGGCAATGGAGCGTGAGCGGTTCGGCCTCGGCCACCTGGCAACACGCCGTCGACAAGACCAACCGAACGCAACAAACCTACAACAACCAACTGCCCTACACGCCACGTTGGAGCGGCAGTGGCTCGCTGGCCATGGTGACACCGTGGCTCACTCTGGGCTACACCGTCGTGATGCAGGGTAGCCGTTACAGTCTGGGGCAGAACAAACCAGAGTATCGCATGCCTGCCTTTTGGGACCACGGCATCAGCCTGTCGCGCGAGTTGACACTCGGCAAGGTGCGCCTTGCGCTGAGTGGCAAGGTGTCGAACCTTACCAACGAGCAATATTCCATCATACAATACTACCCCATGCCCGGCCGACAATACACCGTCTCCGCCATGATCCATTGGTGATGGATGGCCCGATACGCATGACTTATCATTCACATTATATATTTTAACAACATGAAATTCAGAAACATTTATCTTGCAGTGGCCTTGCTGGCAACCAGCGTGGCCTTCACCGCGTGTAGCGATGACGACGAGTGGAACCAGACCGGTGGCGGAAAAGTGGAGATGACCTCTCCGGCCCGCGCCTTTATCCTCAATGAGGGAACGATGAACCACAACAACTCCAATCTGATTTATTTCGATTGGTCGACGGGTCAGGTGAACGGTTCCGACCTCTTCCGCGCGCAGAACGACCGTGTGCTGGGCGACACGGGCAACGACATTCTCACTGTCGACAACAACAAGTTGGTGGTGGCTGTCAACGTGAGCAACTACATCGCCTTGCTCGATGGCTATGGTGTGGAGAAGAGCCGCGTTAGCTTTGAGCCCTACAAGAACCTTGGACAGGTGCGCTCCATCGACGAGGAAGATGGCATCATCTATGCTGTGTCGTATGGCGGTTACGTCAGCCGTCTGCGCATTTCGGGCAACCAACTGGTCTACATGGACTCGCTGCGCGTTGGCGACCGTCCTGAGGACGTGGTGGAAGAGGATGGCAAGCTCTACATCACCCTGCAGGGCCAGAACTATACCGACAACCGTTTGGCCATTGTGAGCAACGACTTCAAGACCATCAGCTATGCTACCATCATGCAGGATCCTGTGAAGGTGTATGAGGAAGACGACAAGATCTTCATCACCGGCTATGGCGCCATGTACGACAATCCTTGGGGTGTTTACGATCCTGCCAAGGGCACTTACACCGAGTTGGGACACGCCTCGGTCATTGGTGTGGGCGACGACGTGGTCTATACGGCCTATTGCGAGACCAACTATAACACACACATCACCACCACGGCCCTGGGCGCCTACAACGTAAAGACCGGTCAGACCGACGCCAACTTCTTCAAGAACCAGCCCGCAGAGTTGGCATCCACCAATGTCTACAGCATCAGCGTCAACCCCTACAACCACAAGATCTACTTGGCCACATCGGCTTCCGACTATGTGAGCGATGGCCGCGTGTATGTGTTCGACGGCAATGGCAACTATGAGACGAGCTTCTCATCGTATGGCGCCAACCCCAACCGCATCGTGTTCCTCCACTAAGATGTTGCGGTTACTAAGCTTTATCACTTGCGTGCTGCTGCTCTGCTCCTGTGGAAACTACACGGCAGGCAGCGGCCCACAGGGCGACACGCTGGCCCTCGACTATGCCTCTTTGCTGACCATGGTCGAGGATGGCGCGTCGACCCATGTCACCGTGAGCGACCCGTGGCACGCGGGCAAGACGCTCCAGCGCCTCACCTTGGGCACTGCGGATGACAATGGCGTGTTGCGCCCCTTGCGCCGCGTGGTGGTGTTCACCACCTCCCACTGTCAGTTGTTGGAGTATCTGGGTCTGGCTGACCGCATTGTTGGCGTGTGCGATGTGCAGTATATGCTCATCCCCGACATCCAACAACGCGTGAAGACCGGTGCGATAGCCGATTGTGGCGATGCCATGAGTCCCGACGTGGAGAAGATCGTGAGCCTCAATCCCGACGCCATCATCCTTTCTCCCTTCGAGGGCGGCAGTTACGGACGCCTCGAAAAGCTCGGCATTCCGCTCATTATGGCTGCCGACTACATGGAGACCTCTGCTTTGGGACGTGCCGAATGGATGCGTTATTACGGTCGCTTGTTTGGCGAGGCGGCCAAGTCCGACTCACTCTTCCATGTGGTCGATTCCACCTACGGCGCGCTGAAGGCCTATGCCGCCCGCCTGCCCAAGGGACGCAGCATCCTTACCGAGCGCAAGACGGGTGCGGTGTGGTATGTGCCTGGAGGACAAAGTTCGATGGGCGTGCTCCTTGCCGATGCCAACAGTCCGTATGCCTTTGCCAACGACGAACATAGTGGTAGTCTCTCGCTCTCGTTCGAACAGGTGCTCGACAAGGCCGGGGCGTCCGATGTGTGGGCCTTTAAGTTCAATGGCAAGCGCCCCATGACACGCACCGACTTGCTGCGCGAGTATCAGGGCTACAAAGCTTTGCGTGCTTTCCAAACGGGCGAAATCTATGAGTGCAACGCCTCGCTGACCCCTTACTTTGAAGAGGTGAGCTTCCGCCCCGACTATCTTCTGCGCGAGATGATCCTGCTGGCGCATCCGAAGGCGGCTTTGGGCAACTTGCGCTATTTCACGAAAATTGCTTCAACCCCCTTGGCCCAATAAGTACATTGGGGTTGAACCTTATAATGATCCTGATGAGAACCCTGTGTGATAACCGACGTGTGGGCGTCATGCTAATGCTGATGCTGGGTGTCGTTCTACTGTTCTTGATGAGCCTGCTGCATGGCAGCGTGAACATTCCCATCGATGAGGTGGTGGCCATTGTGCTGGGCGAGCCGAGCAAGGCGAGCTGGCGCTTCATTGTGATGGAGACGCGTTTGCCACAAGCCCTGACGGCTTTGCTGGCAGGCGGTGCGTTGGCCGCAAGCGGCTTGTTGCTCCAAACGGCCTTTGGCAATCCCTTGGCCGCCCCCGACATCTTCGGTGTGACCAGTGGGGCGTCGTTGGCCGTGGCCTTGCTGACATTGGCTCCCGTGGCCGCCCTGCCCGTGGCTGTGGGTTATCTCTCGGGGGTAGCGGCTGCCTTTGTGGGAGCCCTTGCCGTTACCGCCCTCATCTTTGCGCTGAGCAGATGGGTGCATAGTCCGGTGGTGCTCATGGTGGTGGGCATCATGGTGGGCTATCTGGCTTCGAGCGGCATAACGCTGCTCAACTTCTTCGCCACCGAGGAAGGCGTAAAGAACTTCGCCGTGTGGGGCATGGGCAACTTTGGCAACGTGTCGATGGATATGATGCCAGTGTTTGCACCCCTCACGCTGCTTGCCACCCTGAGCACCTTCTTGCTCATGAAACCGCTCAATGCGTTGCTCCTGGGTGAGCGCTACGCTGAAAATCTGGGCGTCGATGTCAAGGCGTTGCGACGTGCGCTCCTGGTGCTTACCGGTCTGCTCACAGCTGTGGTGACGGCCTTTTGCGGCCCCATCGCGTTCATAGCCCTTGCCGTTCCCCACATGGCGCGCATGCTACTGCGCACCTCCGATCATCGCCAGTTGCTCGGCATGACCATTCTTACAGGACAGGTCGTGGCCTTGCTTTGCAATGTGCTGACCACCTTACCCGGCGACGCGGGTGTGTTGCCGCTCAATGCGGTGACGCCGCTCATTGGCGCACCGGTCATCATCTATGTGTTGTTGGACAAGAAACCCTAAGCTATCATGACTATCACTACCAAGAAAGGCGACACGGGAACCACTTCGCTTGGCGACGGAACACGTGTCGAAAAAGACAACCTTCGCATCGAACTCAATGGCCAACTCGACGAACTGTCGGCCTACCTCGGCTTGTGCAAGGCGGCCTGCTGCCAGGCTGAGCCTTACACCACCCTGCAACGCCAGCTGATGGGACTCATGGCGCTGGTGGCAAAGCCCACCGCCTCGCTTCCCGCTACCGCCGAACAGCAGGTAAAGACGGCCGTGGCCCACATGGAACAAGAGATGGAACGGCGTATGGGCGATGCCCCACGGTTCGACTTTGTGCTTCCGGGGCGCGATCTTGCCGATGCCGCCCTGCATCTGGCGCGTGCCAAGGCGCGCACCTGCGAGCGCCGCATGGTGACGTTGACCAAGGTCGAAGCGGTGCCGCCCCTGTTGCTTACCTACCTCAACCGCCTCTCCGATTACCTGTTTGCGTTGGCCGTCGGTCGGCCTTGACCGGTAGGGTGGAACCACCGCTTCTTTTCCGTTTGGCCATTCTTGTTAGTCAAACGGAAAGGAAGGAGTTGTGATTTTTGGTTAAAAAGTTGTGTCGGGATTTTGCTCAAACCAGCGAGCGAAATTGCCATTTTTGTGGAATCTTACTGGCGCGAACGAACCATGAATTTGCGTTTAGGCATCTTTCGTGTTGCAAAACATGCCTAAACGAGCCACCGTTTGGCGTCTTTCGCAGTGCCGATGGGCGTCTTCCGCACCTCGATTAGGCATGTTTTATGATGCGGAATGTTAAATGTGGAATGTTGAACAAGGAGCTTTGACTGTAAGTGATTGAATGTTAGGCGATTGCGAAAATGTGCTAAGAATCGCATATTTGCGCCAAATATTTCTGCGATGGAAAACAAATGTGTAGATTTCAATATAGTTTGTTGCGTATTTTACGCACCCAATCATTCTGCCACACGTTATTGCCCACGCCCTTCTGTCTCATTACTGACGTTCCGGCACTGCCAATCGGCACCATCAGCCTGCACTGGCTGATGGTGCCTCGCCTGTCTTATTGTGCGTTTGGGGCTTGCCAGAACCATGCGTCGTCGTGGGTAACCACACCTCCTACGGGGAACGATTGGCCCTTGGGCTGAATGGTGACATAGGTGTGGGTGCCATCCTCAGTGTTGGCTCCCGATTCCAAGTAACACGAGAGGTAATAGAGGTTCTTCGCCATGTAGTTGTCGAGGTAGTCTTCCTTGGTTTGCTTCTCCTCATGGTTCCAGTTGGCATCCTCGTTGAGCACCAGTGGCTTATCAGTGCGCAGACGCTCGCGCACCTCTGCAATACTGAGCAGATGGCCTTGCTCATCGCTCACAAAGGCGGCAAACGAGGGATCCATCCACAGCCACTTGCCAAGTTGCTGGCTCCACACCTCGCATATCACATGGCAGTCGGGATCGGTGTTGTAAGCTTTCGACTGGCAGGTCATGAAGCGCGCGGGATGGCCCAGGGCCATGTAAAGTTCCGACAACACAATGGCCATGCCACGGCAGTTGAGCCCGCGATTCTGCTGTTTGCAGGCATCATAGAGTTCGATGGCGCTACGCTTTACATTGGGAATGCCACTGCTTCCGTCGTGACGAATCTGGTCGTGGAGCCAGTTCATGACGTTCTTCAACTGGCTCACCTCATCGCCCTTGCCCGCAATGCTGTCGAGGTTGAAGTAATGGCGTATGCGCATCAGTCGCTCGTCGGAAGCCGGCGCGTACGTGAAACGCTTGCCACTCGCCTCCTTGCCGGTTTCGTAGGCTGGAGCCTGGCGGAGGATATAGAGGTAGTCGGTCAGTTGGCGCACACGCTCGGCATACTGGGCAAAACGGGCGGTATGGCGCACATTGTCGAGATCGGGGTCGCGCATGATGTGGGTGTATCCCTGGCTCATGGGACCCAACGCATACGAGAGGTCGAGGAACCGAAGGGCTGAGGCGGTGTCGCTCTTCAGCGAATAGAGGCAGGCCAAGTTATAGGCTACGCCTGCAAATCCAAAGCCATCGACCACTTCCTTGGACTGTTGCCTATCGCGCTCAAACACACGCGCCACCGAGTCGGCCATGGCTACGCCACCTTCTGGTAGCGAACGACCCACAAACAGGTTGCCACGCTGGTAACCCACATAGCCCTCCACGGCTATCTGGCTGAGTTGCGGGCACTCTTCCACTTGCTGGAAATGGGTGTCGAGAATCATGCCCTTGAACGACACTTGGCTCAACTGCGGACAGTTTTTGGCCAACAGGGGCCCACCGGTGCGGACCACCGTACTGCCAAATGTTACGCGCTGCAACTTGGGGAGGTTCAGAAATGGGGTACCGTCGATGTGCCACACGCGTCCCTTGAACGTTACCGACTCCAGGGAGGGCAGGTCACGAAACAGCGTATAGGGCACGTAGAAAACGTTGTGGAAGGTGATACGCTTGAGCGAGGTGCAGCCTTCGAAACAGTTATAACCTATACTGAAAAGGCTATCGGGCAACGTCAAGTCGGTGAGCACATCGCAATGTGCCAGCAAACTGTCGGGCATATTGCGGTAATCAACCTGAAGGCGCGCCTTCGAGAGGTCGAGACTTCTCAGGGTTCCGGGCTTGCCATCCTTGGCTTTCGTACTGGCCATCAGGCGAATCGCCTCAAAATCGTTGGCGTTGAGAGTGCCTTCCACCGTAAGCCTATTGATGCGTTTCAGGTGGTTGGCAGATAAACTTTGCAACAAGGTGCCGGGCTGTTTCACCACTACTTTTTTGGAAGCGGCATGAGCGGTCAACACGGCGAACAGGAGCAATAGGGTCAAGAGGCTCCACTGGGATTGTTTCATTACATTGGGGGCAACGCCACGGGGATGGTTAATGATCTGGGCAAGCCGACGGTCGACCATCGGCCTTCGTTTTTCCACGTCCACGCAAAGGGCCTTCTCGGGCGTTGCGTTAGTGTTGGACCCACACGTGAACGTTCATAAACCTATACGTTATCATCTGTCTCTTATACACATCTCCGAGCCCACGAGACGCGTAGTAATCTCGT
>OWJS01000894.1_pt1 | contig 10691 bp, 10 predicted proteins | sample 1732961 | NCBI WGS metagenome assembly OWJS01 (sample SAMN05065774, study PRJEB22554) | human gut metagenome | biome: ENVO:2100002; feature: ENVO:00000062; material: ENVO:00002003 | host: Homo sapiens | place: USA
TCGCCATGGCAGAGCTTAAGCAAGCTTAGCTCTGCTCATCTGGCTTAACGAAAACCTTCCATTTCATGGCACGTTTTCTCGCCATGGCAGAGCTTAAGCAAGCTTAGCTCTGCTCATCTGGCTTAACGAAAACGTTCTTTCTTTTTATGGAGCTTATGCTTTGTTGGGTCGGCAACGTTTGCCTTTCGGTCTTCCCAGCACCACACCTTCCGCCTTCTTCCTTGCCAAGGCCTCCTTGGTTCGCTGACTGATAAGGTTGCGCTCTATCTCTGCCGACAATCCGAAGGCAAAGGCGAGCACTTTGCTCTGGATGTCGTCGCCGAGGTGATAGCCGTCTTTGATGGTCCACACACGACACTCCTTGGTCATGCAGATGTTGAGGATCTCCATGATCATAAACAGGTTGCGGCCAAGGCGCGATAGCTCACTACAGATAATGACGTCTCCTTTGTGGACCTTGCTTCAGCAGAAGGCCGAGTTGTCGCTTGGAGAAATTCTTGGTGCCGCTAATGGTTTCCTCTATCCAATCGTCAACATTCAATCACTCGTTCTTGCAAAACTTGTTGATCTCAAACCGTTGGTTCTCCACTGTCTGCTTATCACTGCTTACTCTGATGTATCCGTAAATCATATTCTTGTTGTTTGGGATGAATAAATGAATGGTGCAAAAATAAGAAGAGAAAGCAGAGCTTTCCACATGATTTCATGGCGATTTGTTTACGTTGCTCGTGAGAATTTGTTATATTTGCGCGTGTTGCAAGTTTGATAAGGGAAACTCCTATCGCTTGCGAGGAATACGCCCGCTTTAAACAGAAACAACTATGGGGAAATTTCAAGAATATTATCGCTTCTTCGACATGTTCAAAGGTAAGTTTAACGATGATCGTTTCAGTAAGGCAGGACGCCTGGCCGTCCTCGATGCCTGGAACAGATTTAGATTTGACAATTAAAATAGAAATCTTATGGACAACGTGATAGTTTTAGGTAATGGATTTGATATTGATTTAGGCTTAAAAACCACATTTAAAGCCTTCAGAGAGTCATTTGAATTTCGTTCTATAGCAGACATACCTCTAATAAAAAAATAAGAGATAACCAATGATCACAATCAATGGAATTCAGATGCTTACAATTTTATATGGGGGTGCATTTTAAAAATTAACTATATGAGGACATTTGGTAATTTTGAAAAGGATGTTTTAAAGTTCATGGTATATCACCCTGAGCCTCAAGACATGTGTGCAATTGCATTATTTGAAAAATTCTGCAATTGTTACCTTATAAAATGGACAGAAGATTTCTCAAAACTGATTCTCGTTTATGACAAAGGTGAAAATTTTGCTGATATTCGACGAAAAGTATTTGATATAGTTGTATTGCTTAACTATTTAGAAAAGAATTATTATATCGGAATATTTCCTTTAAATCTGCTAAAAAGCAAACAAATATTCAATAACAAAAAATATGAGTTAGATGATGTAGATGAACACTCTATCAGAATTTGGCAAATAGATAAATGCACTATACAAAGCAATCATCCCATATTAAAAGATTTTGGAGAATGTAATAGGAAGATACTTCTTGCTACAGAAACTCTGATTGAAAACACAACAACAGGTAAGCAAATTCAACAATATGCAAATGCGACCTATCATGTTACACAAACATTAAAGGATTTTGTTGACAATAAATTCAGAACAGCTGATGATATAAAATATCAAAAGACATACAGCCAAGCTTGGATTAGCATTTTTATTGCAGGTGTCTTAGGCATTATAAGTATCTGTCTTACTATATACTTTGAATATAAAAAATAAACGATATGAATACAGAGCAACAAAAGATAGAATACAAGAGTCTGCAAAAGATTCGAACTGGGGAGAAAGGTTTCAAAGAGCTCTCTACTACTTGTGTGGCTTTAGCCAATGCACAAGGAGGTCAAATTATGATTGGTGTAGAAGACAAAACGAAGAAGCCGGGACCTAATCAGATAATACCGCAAGAAGAGGCAAATAGTGCCGTTACAAGATTGCGTGGACTCTGTTTCAACGTAGGTCTTGCTGTAGGCGACGTATGTGCTGATGAAACTGGCAGCCAGTACTTTGCCATCACAGTATTCCCTTCACTCCATTCATATGCCACCACTTCTGATGGCAAAATGTACATCCGTGTCGCAGACAAATGCGAACCTGTACGTAGTGAGGATATTCAACGTGTAGGAGAAGAGAAAGGAGCTTTTCAATGGGAACTTGTACCAACACAGTTTGAATTGGAAGATGAGAATAAGACGAATCTCTCTAAATTCGCTAATGATATACGCCAATCTGATAGAGTGAAGCAGCATATCAAGCAGCTCGACGATATAGAAATTGGCGAACAGTACCACCTTCTTGACGGCAACAAGATGACTAATCTTGGTGTCTTATGGATTGGTACAGCCAAACAGCGTAGCCGCATTTGCTATCCTATCACTGTGCAATATATCGTATATGACGACTTGGAGAACAAAACCAATAAATTGGAATGGCGTGATAACACGCTTAATCCAAAGGAACTTTTGGAAGATATTATGGACAAGGCTGTAGAGTTGACCTATAGCTATGAGATGCCTAATGGCCTCTTCCGTAAGACAGTGCGCTATTACAACGAGAACTTAATCAGAGAGTTGCTTGTTAATTGTTTGGCTCATAGTTCAAGAACCATCTCCAACGACATCACAATCAAGGTATATCCAGGTTATATCAGCATCTCCAATCCAGGTGGTCTCCCTTTAGGTGTAACCAAAGACAACATCCTTCATACCAAACATAGACGTAATCCTAACATGATTGAGATACTGACTGCATTTGGGCTGATGGAAGGCGAGGGTTCTGGCTATGACTTAATTTATGAGTTGGATGCAGTTGAAGCGAAGAAGCAACCAGAGATAGAATCAACTTTCAATACTGTCACAGTTTATCAAAGTGCAGAGATTACGGATAAAGAAGTTGTTCGCTTGATGGATTACGTTGACCACAATTATCAGCTTTCCCAAAAGAACAAGATAGCTTTTGGTATTATAGCAAGAGAAAAACGTATTGCCACAACCGACCTATCAAGGACTCTCCAGCTCTCTGCAGAAGAACGCCTAAGAAGTTATGTGGATAATTTAGACAAAAAACACTTGATAACAAAAGGTGGGGCAACAAAAGGTGCATACTATCAAGTTAATCCTACACTTTTAGCAAATGCAAAGTCCAACATCGTTACGACGCTAAAGACAATAGAGCCTTATGTACTTAAAGCTCTCATCAAAGAAGACTTGCATAGTCATCCCATGAGCAAAATTTCAGAAATAGCAAGCAGAATTCCAGATGTGGACATGAAGGAAATCAGAAAGATGGTCTATTCTATGGTTGGTAAAGAAGTTCAAAAGAAAGGGGCCCGCGTTAACTGTAGATACTATTTGATCTGATGGCTAAAAAAAATATAATTGAAAAATAAACGTTTGTTAAAAAGATTGTAACTATTTGATTATCAAGCAAGGTTTATTTTTGACAATTCATATTTTGAAGCTAAATATTGAAAATAAAACGGCTTGGAGTACAAAGATCGTGCGCCACATTACACAACATCTCTGAATGTTGACAAAACACTCGTGACGAAAAGCTACGAAAAATAGGTCGTCTCCTTGTTAATATGGCAAAAGATGAACTTATAGTAAAATCTTCGAATGGCAAAAAATGGCTGATAACAGAGATAGGCGAAAAAGAACTTTACACATAATATAGGTCGTTGCGGTCGTTTTTATGGTCGTTACGGTCGTTCTCGGCTATTTTCGGTCGTTCTTTACAAGTGATTCTTCAGATAAAATTGTAATGACATTTTATCTGAAGAGTCACTTGCTTATATCATCTGCCACGTCGCATCCGATACTTCGCAGGTCGCATCATCGCAGCCGACACGGCGATGCACCTGCGCCACCAATGATCATCGTCTTCATCCTTGTCACGTCCCCAACCAGAGCCAGGCGAGCCACCACCGCCACATGATTCAGCATAAGTCGTAGCCTCACGGATATAGCCAAGCGAAAGAAGCATGGCGCAGTTGATGATTTGGCTACTGTTTCGCATCAAGTCGGAATAGCCAGACTCATTTAGAATTTCCTGCTGACGGTCGGTGAACGTCTGAGCAAGAGGCTCTAAGGAAGAAACAAGCATACTGTTGAACGTGGTAAGCATATTTCTCTGAAGTTGAATTGACTGCAAATCCCGGTCTTCACCAAGAACTTCTTGCATTCTGCTGTGCTCGTATTTCATTTCTGCAAGCCTCTGTTTGGCTTCCGTAATGGTAGAGTTGGCATCGTCAAGCATCTTATGGCGGAGAGCAAGTTTTTCGTCTATACTTTCCATCTCTTTGCGTAGTTTTGACATTTGCATTGCCAAGTCTGCATTATCAACACCGTCTTGCCCGAACTGTCGGGCTATGAGGTCTATCTGCTCTTGCACCTCCTCTTTACGAGTATGCAGGTTGGCAATCATGGTTGAGATGCCTTTCAGTTTTATCTCGGCACGATGTATCTGCTTCAGCAAATCTTCTTTGGTTGTTTGCAAACGTGTAACCTCAGATATTAAGTCATGCCTGTATTCTGAAATAGAACGATGCCGGGCTTTTGTGATGGCAATGTCGTTGCCACGCTCCAATCCCCACTTCTGACCTACCTCCTTTTCCAGATCATCATGAAGCTTGCGGAAAATGGCTGCCATTTGATATTTGTCTTTTCCAAATACCGATCTCCAAGATATCTTGCCACGCTCATTATCCATTGGGATAACAGAACAATGAATATGTGGATTTGTCTCGTCAAGGTGAACGTAGAAGCCTACAATGTTGTCTTCGCCAAAACGCTTCACCACAAAATCATAAACATCCTTCGCCCAATCCTCTATATCCTTTGTCCTGCAAAGATGAGAGTTGTCCGCTCCTTTTTCAAGACTTACTTCCTTACTTCCGAAAGCCAAATTGAGCATCCGTTCACGGCTGCCACCAAAGACAAACTGGGCGAGAGTGTTTTGCCTACGTCTGACATTCGGACGGTCGTTCGGGTCTTTGATGCCTCTTGATGCAAGACTCTCAGCCATCTTCTGTGCTATTGATTTTGACGTATCGATTGGTTGTATTATTCCACCTTTTGCCACTTCAAAATTAAGATGCTTTCTTGTAGGATCATAATTTGAGAGACTGTCGGAAGCCTTCACACTCCACATTTTGTCATTCCAGTTACGCTGTTGCTCGTTGCTTTCTGCTTGCGTGATGCCACCGCTATTGGCGTGTATATCCATCACTTGTTTTCTTTCTGCCATATCTATTTCATGTTAAGTTCTAACCGAGCTTGCTCCCCGAAGGAACCTTTATGAGGGGTTAGCCTAAAGCGTCAACGAAAGTTAACGCATATTAGGCTATGCGATTTATAAATCGTTTCCTCACTAAGTATTATCTTCAAAGCAAGAGCAAGCTCATTTTTTATTCTTTTGTTGTTATACCATGTTGTTTGCACATCCAAAAGAACGTGCCGATATTAACCTGTTGATAGTTCCTCCGAAGGAGGTCGTTAAACATCTTGTCCGTCTTAGCAGCATTGTACTTTGCGTTTTGCCGGCTACAAATATGGAATAGTGATCTTCCACTCTCGCCAAGGGTTGCCAAGGCACACCCCACCTTCAACCAATCATCATAAGAGGCTGTAATATCTATGCCGCATTGTTGTATTTTTCGACAGCAAACAGCCACCTCTGCAGATGTGTTCTCACCTTCATATATAAAGCAAGTCGGAAAGGATTTATGCTTTGGTTTTTCCACATAAACTCCTTCATACAATGTGGCGTTTTCATTTATGATAGGATGCTCGTCATACGACAAGCAACGTAATCGGGTGATGTCGCTGCATGCCGAATCTATCATTATCCCCATCTTTCGGAAATCAATCTGAAGTTGGCGGAATTGCTGCAAGTGCTTTTCGGGATAGCGTAATGGGATAACCAGGAACAATCCTTTGCCACTTACACTTAATGCACAATATGCTATTTGTGGAAGTACCGACAAGTCTTGTTTCAATGTTTCCCAATCCCAAATGTCTGGATTGTCCTTAGCGTCAATATCCACACATATTAGTCCTGAGTGTTGGGAAAGATTGTTCTTTGCTCTTGTTGGAGAGAATACGCCACTAATAGTAGCCTGTGGCAGACTACGTTTTAAGGCATTACGCTTCTCCTTGTCAAAGACAGCTCTCAACCTTAGTATATCATCCTTATATTCCTTACAGAAAAGGAATGTCCCTAAAGGTATTCTTGTCCCTGTATTGTCAGTCACTCCGTTATAAACGGATATATGAGTTTGAAAAATGTCCATAGTCTTTCTTTCGTTTACAGGTTGCGGTTGCGCCATGAGTTTACATCCTCATTATCAGTTAGTTGAGACGTGTCGCAAGTGCACCCCCGCAACTCGGAGGGTTGATTTACGATTTTGCTTACATATTGCCGTGATACACCTATGGCATCAGCGAGTTTCTGAATATTAAGTTTCTGGCGTTCCGTGCGCTTGACCAATTCCGCTATCAGTTGTGCTTTTGTCATTTCGTTTGACGAGTAGCCCTTCATCTGTTTCAACATCCTGTAACCACAGTACTCAAAGTAACGCATGCACTCTATGCTGTACCGCATTTCTTCTTCCGAAATTATCATTGATGTTGGCAATGCAAAGTATTGTCCTGCGCCCGCACTTTCTCCACAAGAAAGAATGTGGGTAATGGCACACCATTTTTCTATCTGTATTCTGATTTTGGAAAGGATGGATGCCACCCAAGGATCGGCATCTCTTTCTTTTTTTGCAGTTTCTTTATTGAACTCTGTGAGGAGAACCTTTGCTTCGGTACTTAACAATAGTTTCATATCTCCAATAGCACTTAATTTATCAGTCATTTCATACCATGCGGTTTTGTACATTTCATCAAGCACATTTTCCTTATATTCCTTCTCTGGAAGAACTTGTGGATAAACATACAGCCAACGCTGCACAAAGCCTTCGTCTGCCCATGAGGGTTTGAAGGCATTGGCAATGGCACGAGGTTGTATGCCCCCCAATATGCAAAGAAAAGGATTGGAAATCCATTGAGGTTCCTGTGTCTTACGGTCAACTGGGAACGGGGTTCCGTCGTAGATAGACAGGTAGTTGCTGATTTCACCACTTGAATTATAGCGGTTCATGTCATCAAGAAAACCTTTAATCTCATCACGATATAGCAACAGCCCTGCCTTTGTATTGTCCTTGTCGGCAAGGACTTGATACAACCCTTCCGGAGTTACGTCCGAAACAATCAGCCTGTCTCTGACTGGTTCTTCACCGCCATTCTTCTTGTATTCACGATATTCCTCCTTGAATTTCTTTATGCGCAATTTTTCTTCTTTGAAGATTGGCTCCAACAAGGCTTTTATTGGAGCACTCTTGTTTGAACCGCTTGGAGCAACCACGCAAATCCAATGGTTGGGATTGTTGTTGTACTTGCCATCGAAAAGCTCTATATGTTTGCCACATATTGTGCTTACGATGGCATACACGGCTGCCGTTATAAAATCACGGGAGCACTCGAAGACCTCCGCATAATGATTGATAATCCCCTGCACTTCCAAACGTAATCCCCAAATGGGTATCTCGTGTGGTGGTGCTTCAAGGGTATGTGAGGTTATGTTTATCATAACGGCAGCTGCTTTGAAGGGTTAAATACGGCATCTATGTCCGATTTACGGTAAAGGGCTTTTCTTCCTACCTTTATAGGAGCAGGCCATACACCGTTTTTCACGTTACGCCAAAGCGTAGTCTTTGAGACATGATACTTGATGGCAACCTCATCAGCAGTCATATACTCATCAGCGATGTTGACATTTCTGTTATTGTCTTCCTTCCATTCAAGGAAAAGTTCCTTCAGGTCGGCTATGTTCAAGACAACCTGTATTTGTGCGTTGTTTGAAAGTTCTTTAATATCCATTGTGTTCTGAATTTTAATTGTTATACATCTTGTAAATTTCACTTGTGTTCTCGAGAATTCACAAGCAAAATTATTACGCGCAATAGCGAAAGGAAGAAAAAACGTATGGATAACAACTGATTTAAGGGGCAAATAGTGGAATTGGTTCTAACGAGAAACATGAATAGAACCAAAGAACAAGGGCATACCATTGGTCAACACGACTATTGGTATGCCCTTAGCTTATGTCGGATTTTATGTTCTACGAGATTAAATCTCGCTTATCGTTTGCTTCAATATGTCATCATCTATCTGACGATAGCGGTTAAATGCCCGGCTGCCTTCAACGTGTCCGCTCATCTTGCCAACAATATTTGGGTCGCGCACGGCTTTGTAGGCTGCACCTACGAAAGTTCTGCGAGCCATGTGCGAGCTGGCAACATCACAAATGCGTTTCATTTCCGTTTCACCAGTAGTTGAATTGCGCACCGGAACTATTCTTGTTATGCCACATATCATGAGTATAGCCTTTATCGCATCGTTGTATTTCTGTGGACTTATAAAAGGAAACAATCTTCCGTCTTTATCTACCCCATTATATTTAGCCACCAACTTCAGCGCACATGGGTTTAGCGGTATACGTGGCTTTACTGGAGCATCTTCATCCGACGTCTTGCTTGGCACATACTCCAATATGCCGTCCGTGATGTTCTTTGAGGTCAGTGTACATAAATCTCCCACACGACAACCAACCAGGCATTGAAACACAAATATGTCTCGCTGCACCTCCAATGTCTTCAATGGAAATTTTGAGCAGAGTTTCTTGTCCTCATCATCCAATCCCTCCCATAATGCAGGAATGTCTGCGTCAGCCAATAGATTGCGCTCCTCTTTTGTCAAGTAGAATGGAACACCATACTTCTCCGTACCAATCTTTATGCCATCAAAAGGTCGGTTGGAAGTTCTTTCCGTCTCATAAAGCCACTGCATGAAAGCCTTGAATTTCTTTTTTAGCTTCACTATGGTATTTTCTCCACGGTTCTGTAATTTTGTGAAAGTATGCACTACATTGATTTCAACAGGGTATTGCTCCAATATTGATTCAAACTGTTTTGGGTATTTCTCGGATAATGTTTTCTCGTTGCGCAAGTAATTTTCAAAGTCCTCAATGTCCTTTCGGGTTATCTTGTCGATGTTCCATGCAAACTTTTCTCTGAGAACCTTATTCTTGAAAGCTTCATACCGGGCCAAGTCACGCACAAGAACTCGAAAGGCTTTTGTATGGTCGTATGAGAAACGTTTTTTCTCCAAGTATTCTTCCGCCAAATCATAAATGGATTTACATCTTCTTCCACGTTTTTCCAATTTGGAAGGCTGCTTGGTTGGATGATGGTAATGGTTCACAATTTTGTCTAACCATACGGCATTAACATCATCTTTATGAGCCTTCGAAAATTCTGACATGATCATCGCCAACAACTCATCTATATTCTTCTTCTGTTTCTTGGAATGCTCAACCTCAGAAGACGAAATACGTTCTGTTACAACAATCTCTCCATACGATTTTATCTCATAGCCTTTTTTCTGCGCTTCCTCCTTGCTCACCGATACAGTTTTTTCAGGAGCCACAATACCTTTTGCTATTGTCTTGTTGAAGTTTATAAAATAGCGAAAATGCTTCGGAGCTATAAACATGCCACTTTTAACACGAAGATTTGCTCCTCGAAAAGGAACAAACCTTATCAAGACTTCACTTCTATGTGTGATTTTATCTTCTTTAGACGATAAACTTAATTCAATACTTGCCATTATATGATTATTTGTATTTCAGTAAATGTCGCTATCTCTGATGAGATAAGACATTGTATATACTATTTTTTGCTATTCAAAGCCTAACAAAGGTATTAATATTTTTGGCAACATTTTGGCAACATGAGTAAAATCTAATGCAATATTAAGAAACTTTACGAAAAGAATAAAAATCGGTAATTACTGATTTTCAATACGTTACATTTTTCAGTAAAATTCATAAGACTACATAACATTGTGCCTTTCAGGCGCACCATAAGAAATCCTAACTGCTTGAATATGAGCAGTTAGGATTTTTGCTTTTATGAAATTGCCGAGTTTTATATTTTTTACACGATTTTAGATGGTTATATCCGTTTGATTTACGGTGAGAGAACTTCACCAAGTTAATAAATAAACATAAATTCCGTTGTTTTTATGTGAGATTGTTATGTTTTATGTCTATCTTTGTATTCAAACTTATTCCTAAATATGGCCAATCTTATGGAGATTGCAAACTGCTTGAGGTAGAAGTGACTGACCTTCTCAGACAAGACAATATAGACTGATAAAATGACAACAGACAATAAAGATAACAAACTCTCAATAGGGAGTGGTGATTATGCCGAAATACTGCGACACGCTGTCGCAGTAATTGAGCACGCACGGATAGAAATAGCCCGACATGTTGGAAAGTGCTACGTAGCGTAGCACTTTTGCCGTTGTTATACAATTATAGAACGTTCTTGCTGGACGAGATAAGGACATTTAGTGAGTAATGATAAAGATTATATGGAAATATGGATATTCAAAGAATAAATCAGCATACATCCGCTTTCAACGATATAAGTAAGCGTATCCGCGATGCAGCCTTGTCCATATTTTTTTATCTCTTTACCTTTGC
>OWJS01000914.1_pt1 | contig 10574 bp, 5 predicted proteins | sample 1732961 | NCBI WGS metagenome assembly OWJS01 (sample SAMN05065774, study PRJEB22554) | human gut metagenome | biome: ENVO:2100002; feature: ENVO:00000062; material: ENVO:00002003 | host: Homo sapiens | place: USA
AAGGCATACCCTCGTCTATAGATATTGAATTCTTAGAATTAAACGACAACCCCTAATTATCGTTTACACAATAAAAATAGCGTTAAAATACATCGGTTTACGACATATTAATACAAAAAAAATCCCGACTCCAGCAACGGAGTCGGGATTTATGTTTATCGGAAAGGGCGTGCGCCCTACCCTATAGTCTTAAAAAAGATTACTTAACGAGTACCTTCTTAACCTTGCCGTCAGCGGTGCGAACGATGTTCAGACCCTTCTGGAGCTTAGCAATCTGTACGCCGTCAACAGTGAAGAGCTGTGCCTCGCCGTTAGCAACCTCAGCGTTGATTGTGCTGATGCCGTCAACAACCGGCTCTACAACCTCGAGAGTAGCATCGTAGATACCACCACCGTTGTTGAGGATAGAGTTACCAGTAGCTACGCTACCACCTGCGTCGATGTTATCCCAGTCTACCTTGAAGCGGATGCGGTATGTACCCGGTGTGGTAGGAGCTGTGAATGCAGGCATCGGGTTAACGTTGCAGTTGCTTTCTACAGCCTCGCCCTTAGAGTTCTGATTCTTATAGTAGCTGTAAGATACTACCTCTGTGCCAGTCTGGTCAGCGCCGTCGGCGTTGAATGAGAACTGCTTGTTGTTGTCGAGGTCGATGTATACGTAACCGTGCATCCACTCGCCAACGTAACCGATAGAAGGTGTTACCTCTGAGCCTGCCTCAACGGTGAACTTCTCAGTTCCTGCTGTGAGGTCCTCATAACCGTTCATTGTCTTGCCGAACTCGATAGTCTGCTTGTCCTTGCCAGTCTGCTGGAGAGAAACAGATGTAGAGTAGCGTGATTCGTGGTTCTGCTTAGCGTCCTTGTCGAAGTTGATAGCGTAGTCGTCCTTCGGCTGATCAGGAGTCTCCTCCTCATAGTTGAACTCGCCAGCAAGGCTGAGTGTTGTGCCCTCGAGAACGAATGACATGCGGATCTCTGTTGCAGAAACATCCTGCCACATGAACTGTGCAACAACTGCGCCACCGAGGAAGTTCTGTGTCTCAGCGTCAGCAGTAGCCTGAACCATAGTCTCATCTGTTACAACAGCACCGCCTTCGTCCGAATCAACCTCTGCGCCAGTGAATACGAGGTCGCTTGTCTGCTCGTTGAGAGTGATGTTTCTGAGAGTGATCTTGTAAGTGTTGTCGCTGTACTTGATGATGTTTACAGAAGCATTGTCAGTCTGGAAGAGGTATGTATTCTCATCCTCTGAAGTCTGGTCGATGATGCGGAGGTTGCTTGTGTAGTTGTTGTTAGCAACTTCTGTTACGACCTCAGGAGCCTCAACACCGTAGTAGAGGTTGTATGTGTACATGCTCTCATAGCCATTAACCTTAACTGTGAATGTACCTGCGAGTGTCTCACCAGTAACAGTAGCGTCCATAGAAGCTGTGAATGTCTGTGTCTCCCAGCCTTCGCCACCTTCCTGAGTTGTCTCTACAGAAGAAGCAGTGAGCTTGAGCTTGCCGTCAGCCTCTACACCGTCAGCTACGAATGTGAGCTTGCCGATTGTGCCAGCAGATGTGCCCTCTGCAGTATCCATGTCTGCGAACTCGGGAAGAACAACCTCGTACTTGCCCTCGCCCTTAGCGAGTACAGATACCTCAGCGTCTGCGTATGTCTTGGTGTCTGTGCCACGAACTACCTTCAGAGTGTTCTTGTAAACCTTAGCCTCCGGAGTGTCAGGAGTTGTTGTCTCTGTCCAGTCAAGAGAAACTACCTTGATGTAGTTGTAGAATGCCTGGCTGAACTTAGGAGACTCACCGCTACCGATGAGGATAGTGTTGCTTGCGAAGAGCTCGTCAAGAACCTCAGGAGACATCTTAACCTCACCGTTAACCTTCAGACCCTCAGCCTTAGAGATTTCGAACTTAGCGAGGCAGTCAGCAACGTCCATGCGACCGGTGTTGTTGTTACCAGCGCCGTCCTTGGCGAAGAAACCAGACATCTGCTTTTCAGACTGCTGGCAGTACCAGTGCATTGTGCGGTATGTGCTTGTCTGGAATGCAGCGAAGCTCTCGCCAGTAGTCATAGCAAGGATATCCTTGTCGTCGCCACCGTTAGAGAAGTCGATAGAAGCAACGATCTTCTGCTTGTCCCAGTTGATAGTAGCTGTCTTAGAGAAGCCAGTGCCGTCAGCCTGGTAGTTCTCCCAGAGTGTTACGTCCTCAGGCTCAGCTGGAGCTACGTAGTCGGGATCTGTACCGAATGCGAGAGTTGTTCCGTCAGTTGCGGTGAGAGTCATGTAAAGCTTCTCTGCCTCATCCTTTGTGTAGCGGAGAGCCTTAACAGCGAAGTTTGTGCCCTGGAAGTTAGCTGTACCAGTGTATGTGATGCGCTCCTTCTCGTCTGTGCCCTTTACGAGGTCTGTAGACTCAACGGTCATACCAGAGAAGGCGAGAGACATGCTGATAGTGTTGTCAGACATCTCCTTGAGAGTTACGGTAGCGTCGCCCATTGCGCTCGGAGTACCGTCAGCGAGTGAATAGAGCTTGTCGGCATACTGCTTCTCAAAGGTTACAGTTACCTCAGGCTCTGTCGGCTCTGTCCAGTCCTTGTCAACTACCTTAACGTAGTTGTATGTAGCGTGTGAGAGGATGTTATTGCCCTCACCAGTGCCCATAACTACTGTTGACATAGCGAAGAGGTCTGCAAGCTGCGCTGCAGTGATTCGTGTTGCGCCGTCTACGATGAAGCCATTAGCCTTAGAGATCTCAACCTTGATAGGGTTGCCCTCATCAAACTTGCCAGTGTTGACTGCACCTGCACCGAAGTAGCACTGGAGCTGCTTGTCTGCAGAAGTGCGATACATGTGGAGGTTGCCAGCCCATGATGTGCCGTCTGTACCGAGGCCGATGATGTGCTCGCAGCCAGTTGTACAAGTAGCTGTGCTGATAGACATAACGATCTTCTGTGTATCCCAATCTACTGGGATGCTCCAGTTGAAGTTAGTGCCATCGCCTACGAAGTCAACCTTCTCGAAAGCAGCCGGCTTCTCGTCGCCGCCAGTTGAACCACCGCCAGTAGACTCGAAATCGTTAACACCGAATTCAGCAGAGATAGTAGACTTGTAATAAGTTCCAATCTTTGCCGAGAATTTAGCGTATGCTTTTTCTGCATTGAACTTAGCAAAAAGAACGCCATCTGAAGCCTCTTTCAAGCCAAGAGCACAATTTTCTACTGATGCTGACAAGTTAGAAAGGTCGATAGTTGTAACACCATTCTCTGTGGTACCAGCAACATTGCTGAATGTGTATGTACCATAGTTGTCTGTGTAATTGCCATCAACATTGATGACATCCTTAAATGTCACATTAAATGTGTTGTCGCCATTGTCAGTGATTGTAAGAACTGCATCGTCCGACTCGGTGGAGGGCATACTTCCGAATGTAACGGTGCGATGTCCTGTGTAGTCGGTTGCAAACGCGGTAAGCGTCATCACTAACAAAGCAAGAAGAGATAAGATTTTTTTCATACTAAATCCTTTTCTTTGTTTGTTAATAAATTGTTATTGAATTAAGTTAATTAAAAATTTCTGTTTTAGTAATAATCGGTTTTGCGCGATTTCTTTAGTTTGTTTATTCGGTCTTCTTAGGTCTTTAGATTATGGTTTCTTAGATTGTAGTACGGCGCTATTTTCAGCGCACGTTGTATGGTGCGCAACGCCCTTTTGGCACTACACACTCCATCTTCGGTGCAAATTTAGTAAAAATTTGGATAGTGGCAAAGTATTTTCCACTTTTTTATGTCTTTGAAGCTGAATAGGTTGGCTTAAAGGGCGCATCGATTGAGCTTTACACCTTATTATTATATTAAAGGGCAGACAGAGTATGTTCTGTTACAAAACTTCTGTAGGCGAAAATATCTACCATATCTCCCAGCAACGGCGCAACGTGCACATTATGAACGGAATAAGGGCTGGCAGATTCTCCTCTGAGCGGGTTATCTCCCAGCCTATCTACCAGCCTATCTACCAGCCATATTACAGCTTGAATGGATTAAAAGCGGATTTTGATTGAATGGATTAATAACGGATTTTGATTGAATGGATTAATAACGGATTTTGATTGAATGAATTAACAACGGATTAAACGGATTGAACGGATTCGTTGGCTGCGTAATATTAACAACGGATTAAACGGATTAAACGGATTCTGTTGCTTACAAAAATCAGATGTTGCTTGCGGCGGAGGCCGGAGACCTCCGCTACGGATAACGACATCCGTTTAATCCGCTGTTCAACATACGCACCCAAAATCCGTTTAATCCGATTAATCCGTTGTTAAATATACGCACCAAAAATCCGTTTAATCCGATTAATCCGTTGTTAAATATACGCACCAAAAATCCGCTTAATCCGTTGTTAAACACAACATCATAAATTCGTTGTTCATAAAAAGAAAGCGGTGCGGGCTGCATAGCACCCCGTACCGCTTATAGTATTAATCAACGAGTTATAATTAATCAGCGAGCTTTGCCTTGATGAACTCGCGGTTGAGGCGAGCGATGTTGGCGATAGACTCGTTCTTCGGGCACTCAGCCTCGCAAGCGCGAGTGTTGGTGCAGTTGCCGAAGCCGAGCTCCTCCATCTTGGCGATCATTGCCTTTGCGCGCTTAGCAGCCTCCGGGCGGCCCTGCGGCAGGAGAGCGAGCTGGCTCACCTTAGAGCTTACGAAGAGCATTGCCGAGCCGTTCTTACATGCAGCTACGCAGCAACCGCAGCCGATACATGTAGCGCAGTCCATTGCCTCGTCAGCGTCTTCCTTCGGGATGAGGATGGCGTTAGCGTCCTGCGGCTGACCGGTGCGAACGCTTACATAGCCACCTGCCTGCATGATCTTGTCGAAAGCTGTGCGGTCTACCATGCAGTCCTTGATTACGGGGAACGCTGCTGAGCGCCACGGCTCAACGGTGATTACGTCGCCGTCGTTGAACTTACGCATGTAGAGCTGGCATGTGGTAGCGCCCTGGTTCGGTCCGTGTGGGTGACCGTTGATGTAGAGTGAGCACATACCGCAGATGCCCTCGCGGCAGTCGTGGTCGAATACGAAAGGCTCGTTGCCTTCCTCGATGAGCTGCTCGTTAAGGATGTCGAGCATCTCAAGGAATGAGGTATCCGTAGGGATATCCTTCATCTCGCGTGTGTCGAAGTGGCCCTTGTCCTGAGGACCGTTCTGACGCCAATATTTCAGTGTGAATGATATGTTTGCCATAATTTTTATTAGTTCTTATAGTTACGTGTCTGTACCTTGATTGCCTCGTATTCGAGCGGTTCCTTGATGAGTTCAGGAGCGGTTTCGTCGTTGCCCTTGTACTCCCAGCAGCCTACGTAGAAGAAGTGCTCGTCGTCGCGCTTTGCCTCGCCCTCTTCTGTCTGGTGCTCCTCGCGGAAGTGACCACCGCAAGACTCCTCGCGTGAGAGTGCGTCGTGTGCGATGAGCTCACCCATGAGGATGAAGTCGCGGAGGTGGATAGCCTTGTCGAGCTCTACGTTCAGACCTTCCTTCTTGCCTGGGATGAAGAGGTTGGTGTTGAACTCGTTGCGGAGCTTCTTGATGAGCTTGATGCCTTCCTCGAGACCCTCCTTTGTACGACCCATGCCTACGTGCTCCCAGAGGATGTGGCCGAGCTCCTTGTGGATAGAGTCTACAGAGCGCTTGCCCTTGATGTTCATGAGGCGGTCGATTTCTGCCTGAACGCCCTTTTCTGCCTCTGCGAACTCGGGGAGGTCTACAGAGAGGTGCGGCCAGATAGCCTGGTCGGCGAGGTAGTTCTGGATGGTGTACGGCAGTACGAAGTAGCCGTCTGCGAGACCCTGCATGAGGGCTGATGCGCCGAGGCGGTTAGCGCCGTGGTCAGAGAAGTTGCACTCGCCGATTGCGAACAGACCGGTGATAGAGGTCTGGAGCTCGTAGTCTACCCAGATACCGCCCATTGTGTAGTGGATAGCCGGATAGATCATCATCGGGTTGTAGTACTTCACGCCGTTGATTTCGTTTGCAAGCTCGCCCGGGTTTACGTCGGTGATCTCCTCGTACATGTCGAAGAGGTTGCCGTAGCGCTGGCGGATCACGTCGATGCCGAGGCGGTTGATTGACTCAGAGAAGTCGAGGAATACGGCGAGGCCGGTGTTGTTTACGCCGAAGCCCTTGTCGCAACGCTCCTTGGCTGCGCGCGAAGCAACGTCACGCGGAACGAGGTTGCCGAATGCCGGATAGCGACGCTCCAAGTAGTAGTCGCGGTCTTCCTCCGGAATGTCCGAGCCCTTCTTTGTGCCTGCCTGGAGAGCCTTTGCGTCTTCGAGCTTCTTCGGCACCCAGATGCGGCCGTCGTTACGCAGCGACTCTGACATAAGTGTGAGCTTCGACTGCTTGTCGCCGTGTACGGGGATACATGTCGGGTGGATCTGTACGTAGCAAGGGTTAGCGAAGTAAGCGCCCTTACGGTAGCACTGAACGGCTGCTGTACAGTTGCAACCCATAGCGTTTGTAGAGAGGAAGTATGCGTTGCCGTAACCGCCGGTAGCGATTACTACGGCGTTAGCCGAGAAGCGCTCGAGCTTGCCGGTAATGAGGTTCTTAGCGATGATACCGCGTGCGCGGCCGTCTACGATTACTACGTCTTCCATCTCGTAGCGTGTGTAGAGCTGTACGCGGCCCGTGCTCACCTGCTTAGAGAGTGCTGAGTAGGCACCGAGGAGGAGCTGCTGGCCGGTCTGACCCTTAGCGTAGAATGTACGTGACACCTGAGCACCACCGAACGAACGGTTGGCGAGCATGCCGCCGTACTCGCGTGCGAATGGTACGCCCTGGGCTACGCACTGGTCGATGATGTCGTTTGACACCTCTGCCAGACGGTATACGTTAGCCTCGCGTGCACGGTAGTCGCCGCCCTTCACTGTGTCGTAGAACAGACGGTATACTGAGTCGCCGTCGTTCTGATAGTTCTTAGCTGCGTTGATACCGCCCTGAGCGGCGATAGAGTGAGCGCGACGCGGTGAGTCCTGGATGCAGAAGTTTAAAACGCGGAAACCCATCTCGCCGAGGCTGGCTGCTGCAGAAGCTCCTGCAAGACCTGTACCTACAACGATGATGTCGAGCTTGAGTTTGTTCTTGGGGTTCACCAGACGCTGGTGAGCTTTATAGTTGGTCCACTTCTCGGCCACGGGGCCTTCAGGGATTCTTGAATTAATTGTCTTAGCCATAATGTTGAATTATGATTTTTGATTGTTGATGTTTTAATTAGCAGCAGCCGCAGAGGTTCTTTGCTGCGAACACTACTACTACCACGAGGAAGCCGAGGATCAGCAGGGTTGAGTAGACCTGACCGATAACCTTCCAACGGTTGAACCAAACCTTGCCGTTCCAGCCAAAGGTCTGCATGGCGCTCCAGAAGCCGTGGGTGAGGTGGAACCACAGAGCTACGAGCCACACGATGTAGAGAACAACGAACACGGGGTTGCTGAAGGTCTGCTGGATCCAGCCATAGCCGTCAGCAGGTGCGCACACACCCTCAAAGCCTACGAGCTCGGCAAACATCATGTTGTACCAGAAGTTCCAGAAGTGGAGCAGAAGGCCAACGAGAACGATGATGCCCAGAACGAGCATGTTCTGCGATGCCCACTCTACGCCTGCGGGCTTTGCCACAACAGCATAGCGCTCTGAGCCACGGGCGGCACGGTTCTGCATCGTCAGCCAGAAGGCGTAAACGATGTGGAGCACGGCCAAAGCAGCCAGTCCAAGAGTTGCTACTACGGCATACCAGTGGGCGCCGAGGGCTCCACAAATCATGTTGTAGGCGTCGCCTGAGAACAGAGCCACAACGTTCATTGACATGTGGAATGTCAAGAATAGAATAAGCGCAACGCCAGTTACAGACATCACAACTTTTCTACCGATAGTTGAATTGATTAACCACATAAATGATTGAAATTTAATTATTTAATGTTAGAATGTTTATCCGGAGGGGATATAGGGGCGACCGCACGGCCACCGTGTGAGGGCAACATCTTAAGAACACGCTTTGTCTTATATAAGATGCACCTCAAGCCTGAGCAATACCTTATAATAGGTATAAGACAGCCCGTTTCAGAGTGCAAAAATACTATATTTTAATGATAAAACAAAGCAAATATAGGCAAAAATCAATTTTTATTCTTAATTTTGCCAAAAATAAAAATTGCATAATGGATTTCTTTTACGACGTCATTGTCATAGGAGGTGGACACGCAGGCTGTGAGGCCGCTACGGCAGCCGCCAACATGGGGGCTAAAACGTGCCTCATCACTATGGACATGAACAAGATTGGACAAATGAGCTGCAACCCCGCCGTGGGCGGAATTGCCAAAGGACAGATTGTGCGCGAGATCGATGCGCTGGGAGGACAGATGGGTCTCGTGACCGATGCCACAGCCATTCAGTTTCGCATGCTCAACAGAGGCAAAGGACCGGCGGTGTGGAGCCCAAGAGCACAGTGTGACCGCGGAAAGTTTATATGGCAGTGGCGCACAGTTTTGGACAACACCCCCAACCTTGACGTGTGGCAGGACCAAGCCGACGAGATTGTCGTGAAGGACGGCGTGGCCACGGGCGTAAAGACGGTGTGGGGCGTGGAGTTTCACGCCAGATGCACCATCATAACGGCGGGAACGTTTCTCAACGGACTGATGCATGTGGGGCATCGCAAGGTGGAGGGCGGCCGGTGTGCCGAGCCTGCCGTGCACAACCTCACGGAGAGCATCACACGTCACGGCATAACGGCCCAACGCATGAAGACGGGCACGCCGGTGCGCATAGACCGCCGCTCGGTCCATTTTGAAGACATGGAACGGCAGGACGGCGAGAACGATTTCCACAGGTTCAGTTTCATGGGCGAGGGGCGGCCGCTGCAACAGCTGCCCTGCTGGACATGCTACACCAACCCCGAGGTGCACAGCACGCTGATGGCTGCCATTGCCGACTCCCCACTCTACAACGGACAGATCCAGAGCACGGGACCGCGCTACTGTCCGTCGATAGAGACAAAGCTCACGACGTTTCCTGACCGGCAGCAGCACCCGCTCTTCCTGGAGCCTGAGGGCGAGAACACGAACGAGATGTATCTTAACGGTTTCTCTTCGTCCATGCCCATGGATGTGCAGCTCGACGCGCTGCACAAGATCCCGGCTCTGCGCGACGCGAAAATCTACAGACCGGGCTACGCTATAGAATATGACTATTTCGACCCGACGCAGCTGAAGCCGTCTCTGGAATCGAAACTGGTCGGCGGCCTGTTCTTTGCAGGACAGGTCAACGGCACCACGGGCTATGAGGAGGCAGGAGGCCAAGGCACGGTGGCGGGCATGAACGCCGCCCTACTCTGCTCTGGCAGCGACCCTCTGGTCATGAAACGCGACGAGAGTTATATAGGCGTGCTCATCGACGACCTCACGACGAAGGGTGTGGACGAGCCATACCGCATGTTCACCTCTCGCGCCGAATACCGCATCTTGCTCAGACAAGACGATGCCGACGCCCGACTGACGGAGCTGTCTTACAACCTCGGCCTCGCAACGCGCGAACGTTACGACTGGTGGTTGCAGAAGAAGGAGAACATCAGTCGCCTGACAACGTTCTGCGCCAACACATCGGTGAAACCTGCCGACGTGAACGCCGCTCTCGAACAGATAGGCACATCGCCGCTGAACGGCAGCGCCAAGATTGCGGATCTCATAGCGCGTCCGCAGGTGACGCTTCAGCTTCTCGCCGACATTGTGCCTTCTCTGAAGGAGCAGGTCATGATGTCGCTGAACCGCATCGACGAGATTGCGGAGGCAACGGAGATCGGAATAAAATATAAGGGCTACATCGAGCGCGAGCGTCTCATCGCTGACAAGATGCACCGTCTTGAGACAATCCGCATAAAAGACCATTTTGTCTATAACGACATCAAGGAGATCTCAACCGAGGGCAGACAGAAGCTCACAGCCATAAACCCCGAAACTCTCGCGCAAGCAAGCCGCATACCCGGCGTATCGCCCAGCGACATCAACGTCCTGCTGGTCTTGATGCACAGATGAGGAAAGGGAAGAGTGAAGAGTGAAGAATTGTCATCCCCACTCCATTCCACCACAACAAGATCTTCACCCAACAAGATCCTACCACAACAAGATCCTCACCCCAACAAGGTCCTCGCCCCAACAAGATCAAACAATCAACAACAACAATAAACAATGAAAGAAAACAACGAACTGTTATTAAAAAATCTTCGCTGCATTCCTGACTGGCCGAAGAAAGGTGTCAACTTCCGCGACGTAACAACTCTCTTCAAGAGTCCGGAGTGTCTCAAGGAGATCAACCGCGAGATGTACGAGCTCTACAAAGGCAAGGGCATCACAAAGATCGTGGGCATCGAGTCGCGCGGATTTGTCATGTCATCGGCACTCGCCCTGGAGCTTGGTGCCGGCGTCGTTCTCTGCCGCAAGCCGGGCAAGCTGCCTTGCGACACCGTACAGGAGAGCTACGCTAAGGAGAATGGCAAGGACCCCATCGAGATTC
>OWJS01000917.1_pt1 | contig 10560 bp, 9 predicted proteins | sample 1732961 | NCBI WGS metagenome assembly OWJS01 (sample SAMN05065774, study PRJEB22554) | human gut metagenome | biome: ENVO:2100002; feature: ENVO:00000062; material: ENVO:00002003 | host: Homo sapiens | place: USA
GAGATTACTACGCGTCTCGTGGGCTCGGAGATGTGTATAAGAGACAGATATATATTAGAGAAACAAAAAAGAGTGTAACCTAACGGCTACACTCTTTTTTATCATCTTTTACTTAGATTTCTTTAAGAAGATTAATGGACTCATATTACAATATACTCACGCACCTCTACATATAAGTCCAATAACATAAAATAAAACTTTTACTAAACATCTTAAATACTCAATAATTATCAAATCTATTTCAGCATTCGCATACAAGATTCAATGTCTATTTCTGAATCTGCTGCAAAGATAGTTTTTTATTCGAGTAACGATATGCACTTTTTGTTATTTTGGCATACATAAATGGTTAACTTTTATCATCTTATACACCAAAAATCACATATCTTACGTCTATTTGAGCATATCATTGAGTATTTCCACTGCTTGTTCCACACTTCTGATGTCGGATATTCTCAGATAACGCTTGCTGTTTTTTTCCTTGAGATTGCACCGCTTCACATGGGAGGTGACATAATTGATCACCTTAGAGAACATTGTACTCTTGTAGAATGGACTCTGTACATTACTCACAAACTGCATTTGGAGCACTCCTTGCTTCAGCATGATTTTCTCACATCCCAAAGTCTTACCCAGACGACGCAAGGTAACTACATGCATCAGCTCATCTGCCTCACGAGGCACAGGACCGAAGCGGTCTATCATTCGCTGTCTGTAAGCAGCCAAGTCATCATCATTCTCGATACGATCCAACTCACGATAAAGCAACATTCTCTCGCTACTTCCCGGCACATAGGTATCAGGGAAATACATTTCCAAGTCACTTTCCACTGCACAGTCATCGACAAAGTCATCGCCAGTAAGTTGCTGCCCTTGCTCCATCTCATCTTGATAAAGGTCATTGAACTCCTCGTTCTTCAATTCCGTGACGGCTTGAGAAAGAATCTTCTGATAAGTCTCATAACCCAGGTCTTCCATAAAGCCACTCTGTTCAGAACCGAGCAAGTTGCCAGCACCTCGAATATCCAAGTCTTGCATGGCAAGGTTGAATCCACTTCCCAACTCACTGAATGTCTCCAAGGCTTCCAATCTTCTACGAGCATCAGTGGTAAGCACACTCTTAGGTGGAGCTATCAGATAGCAGAACGCCTTCTTGTTGCTTCGTCCTACCCTACCTCGCATTTGGTGCAGGTCGCTCAATCCGAAGTGATGGGCATCATTGATAATGATGGTATTGGCGTTGGATATATCAATGCCATTCGACACAATAGTCGTAGAGAGCAACACATCATAATCATAATTGACAAAACCCATGATGACATTCTCTAGTTCTTCCGGCTTCATCTGTCCATGACCGATAGCGACCCTACAATCAGGAACGTTTTTCTCGATGAGCAACTTCAGTTCCGGCAGTTTGGAAATTCTGTCATTGACAAAGAACACCTGACCGTTGCGGCTCATCTCAAAGTTGATGGCATCAGCAATCACCTCTGAACTGAAAGTTGTCAACTCCGTATGTATCGGATAGCGATTAGGAGGTGGAGTACGCATGATGCTCATATCCCTAGCTCCCATCAAGGAGAACTGAAGGGTACGAGGAATAGGAGTCGCACTCATCGTCAACGTATCCACATTGACTTTTAATTGGCGCAACTTCTCCTTGGTACTCACGCCAAACTTCTGTTCCTCATCAATGATAAGAAGTCCCAAGTCCTTCCATTTTACGGACTTGGAGATGAGCTTGTGCGTACCTATCAATATATCAACCTTTCCATCTTGCAAGTCAGCCAAGATTTGCTTGGTTTCTTTGGTAGAGCGAGCACGACTGAGATAATCCACCCTCACAGGCATTCCCTCCAGACGAGACTTGAATGTCTGGTAATGTTGGAAGGCCAGCACGGTAGTTGGCACCAACACGGCAACCTGTTTACTATCACAAGCCGCCTTGAAGGCAGCACGAATCGCCACCTCCGTCTTTCCGAAGCCGACATCGCCACATACCAGTCTGTCCATCGGACGAGAACTCTCCATATCGGCTTTCACATCCATCGTCGCCTTGTTTTGGTCTGGCGTGTCTTCATATAAGAAGGAAGCCTCCAACTCATGTTGCAAGTATCCATCCATACTGAAAGCATATCCTTTCTCACGACGGCGCTTGGCATAAAGTTTAATCAAGTCACGTGCGATATCCTTGATATGCTTCTTAGCCTTCTCCTTCAACTTATCCCAAGCACCCGTACCTAGGGTGGAAAGACGAGGAGGCTCACCAGAATCACCACTGCGATACTTACTTATCTTGTAAAGAGAATGAATAGACACATCCACCTTGTCATTATTCTTGTAGATGATGCGAATCATCTCTTGATAGCTATCGCCCGTTGGAACACGAACCAATCCACCAAACTTTCCGATTCCAAAATCAACATGCACAACAAAGTCGCCCGGCTCCATCTCTTGCAATTCCTTCATCGTCAACGCCATCTTACCGGCACGAGCTGCATCGGATCGCAAATTATACTTATGGAAACGGTCGAATATCTGATGGTCTGTAAAGAAACAACATTTTTTGTCTTGATCAACGAATCCCTCGTGAATGGTCTTCTCCACCGGCACGAAAGTAATCTGATAACGACGCAACTCCTCACTATCAAAGATATCTTTGAGACGTTGCTGTTGCTTCTGGCTATCAGCTAATATATATAAGGTGTATTTTTGGAGAAGATAATCTTCAAGTGTACGAGCCAACAAGTCGAAGTTCTTATGGAACAAAGGTTGTGGCTGGATTTGGAATTGGAGAGAAGCAGCATTTCTCTCCTTTCGTTCCTGCCATTCTCCATTTCCACCAAGTCCAAACTCCACATGCAATCTTTCTGCCACATCTTCCTGAAACTGAAGAGCAGTACATAGATTGAGTTCCGCCTTCATCTCCTTCCGAATCTGTTGTTCCTCCATCTCCGTAGCACCTTCCAATCGTTCAGTCAAGCTCTGCGAAGAGAATCCTTCCTTAAAAATTTGTTCGATGCGGTCACGAACGAAAGAATAATCCTTCATGGCGATGATTGCATCTTCATCCAAGAAAGAAAGGAAAGATTGTCGCTCACTCTCCACTCCAGAGAGTTCCGGTACCACCTCTATGTTATCTTTCTTGTCTTTGGACAGTTGGTTCTCCACCTCAAAGGTACGGATGGAATCTATCTCATCACCGAAGAAATCCACACGGAAAGGATATTCACAACTGAAAGAATAGACATCGAGGATGCTACCACGAACAGCAAACTGTCCTGGTTCATAGACGTAGTCGGTTTCCTCGAAACCAAAATCACGCAATGTATGCACGATATCTGTCAAGGCTATCTGTTGGCTAACAGACAGTTGGAGTATTCTCTCATCGATTCTTTTCTTTGCCATGACCAACTCAGCCAAGGCATCAGGATAAGAGACAATGAAAATATCTTTTCTCTGAGACAAACGAGCCAAGACCTCAGTTCGCAAGACCTCATTGGCAGCATCTTTCTGCCCATACTTGACGGCTCTACGATAACTAGATGGAAAGAAGAACACATTCTCTTGTCCCAAAGCCTGCATCAAGTCATGATAAAAATAACCAGCCTCATCAGCATCCTCAAGCACGAAAAGTACCGTCTGCTTGAGTTGTGGGTATATGGAAGCAAAAAAGATTGGTGCGGAAGAACACACCAATCCCTGCAAGAAAACGGATTTCAACCGTTTTTTCTGTATTAAGTCCATGAAAGCCTTCGCCTGTGGCGAACGACTATAGATATTTTCTATTTCTTGTATAGTCACTTTATTTTATCTTAGGATATTTCTTAAACCATCCATCCAAGCGAAGACGCATTACGCCAAAGAAAGCCTCGCCGAAGATTCCACCATTCATCTTGCTCACACCCTCACGGCGGTTGACAAAGATGACAGGTACCTCTTTGATTTTGAAACCTATCTTATGAGCAGTATATTTCATCTCTATCTGGAAAGCGTATCCCTTGAAGCGAATCTCGTCCAAGTGTATTGTTTCCAACACCTTACGACGATAGCATACGAATCCCGCCGTTGTATCGTGCACCTTGAAACCAGTGACAATACGAACGTACTTGGAAGCGAAGTAACTCATCAAGACACGACCGATAGGCCAGTTGACAACATTGACACCTGATACATATCTAGAGCCTACAGCCACATCATATCCTTCATCATGCGTAGCAGCATAGAGACGTGGCAAGTCATTAGGATCATGACTAAAGTCGGCATCCATCTCGAAGATAAACTCATAACCTTGCTCCAAGGACCACTTGAATCCAGTGATATAAGCCGTACCCAAGCCCAGCTTACCCGAACGTTCCAAGATGTGCAAGCGGTCGGCAAACTCATTTGCTATCAAAGACTTCACGATAGCGGCAGTGCCATCAGGACTACCGTCATCTATCACAAGTATATCAAAATCCTTTTCAAGTCCAAACACGGCTCGAATGATTTTCTCTATATTTTCCTTCTCATTGTAAGTAGGAATAATGACTATGCTATCGCTCTTCATACCTTTTCTTATTATATGATTATAACAATGTATCTAAATCTGCAAGAAAGATGCAGTCTATCTTTTGCAAAGATACGATAAATATCTCAAATGCTCTTGTTTTTTGAATATTTTTGCATTTATTGGTCAGGATTTTCCACAAATCCTTGATACTCGGCATCCAAACCGCCCATAATGGCATCATAACTCTGAGTCATCTGGTTCTTGATGTTCTCCGTTCCCTTGCCTATCGGAGCTATCGGTTTGTGGATAGTCAACTTCAATGGATGCCAGAACGCCCAATAGATGTCCTTCATGCGTGGCTTCACCTGGAAACTACCATTGATGGTAAGTGGGCAAACCGGCAACTGAAGTTCATCTGCCAACATAAAGGCTCCACGTCGGAAGACACCCATGTGTCCCGTAAAAGTTCTAGCGCCCTCTGGAAATACCACCAACGACATCCCCTCCTTCAATTCCTCACGAGCTTTGTCGTAAGAAGCACGAATCTTGGAAGGACCGCTCTTATCAACGAAAATGTGGTGAGCATACTCGCAAGCAACACCTACCAATGGCACCTTGCGTAAGCCCTTCTTCATCATCCACTTGAAGTTTCTACCCAAGAAACCATAGATGAGGAAAATATCGAATGCACCCTGATGGTTGGCTACAAAGACATAGCTCTGCTTCTTGTCCAAGTTCTCTCGTCCCTCCACCTTGACAGGCAGCAAAAGAATACGAATCCAAAGCTGTGACCACAGCTTTCCAGGATAATATCCCCAGAAATGGCCATTGCCAATCATACAACCCAATACGGTAACCAAACTTGTAATCACGCTTGCCAAAAGCAAGATTGGCAAACAAACCAAAAGCTGATATAAACGATACAGATATTTCATAATTATATTACCTTTTTCTTTTTAGAGTAATGACGACAATCTCGGCAGTGGCACCAATGCGGATTGGAACCACACCTCCCAGTCCTGCCGTCGTATAAAGTTGACATCCCTCCCGCTCATAAAGTCCGTAATCATAAGCAGCAAAGATAGTAGGCCGCACACCCAAGATTTCCACTTGCCCTGCATGGGTATGCCCACTCAATGTGAGTTGAGGAGCCACTAGACTGCTGTCTTTCGAACCGTACTCCTCCTTGATCGTAGAAGGTGTCATTTTCTTCCACTGGGTCGGAATATGCTGGAGCATCAAGACGAAACTTCCTGGTTTGATACCATCAAGAGCCTTGGCTACGTCTGTATGCTTAGGCTTATCATAGTTTTCCGTACCTGCCACATAGATAGAGTCACGACCACGATGCACAATCACATGCTCATTATTGAGCAATCGCCATCCCAAGCTTCGCTCGAAATCTTGCACTTGTCTCTCGATAGCGCCCTTTTCTTCTGCCGTGGCTTTCACATAATAGCTATAATCGTGGTTGCCCAACACACTATACACGCCATCCTTCGCCTTCAAACTGGCAAGCAAACTGCGGAAGGGGGGTAACTCCGATGGATGAGCATTCTGCAAATCACCCGTAAAGCAGATCATGTCAGCATGTTGTGCTTGAATACTGTCGATGTCACGCTGCGGTATGCCACGACGCCAACCATAATAGGAACCCATGTGAATGTCGCTGAACTGTACGATGCGATACCCATCAAACCCTTTAGGCAAATCAGGCACATAAACGGTGATATGCTTCACCTCCAACTTCTGAAATCCCCAAGTGAATCCATAGACAAACGAGACAATGGCTATGGCAGCCAAGACCAGTCCCACCTTTCGTCCATAGTTTTTTCTTGTATGGAGATACCGCTGGCAACATTTCCCCAAGAAACTACAGAAAGCATAGACAAACTCTGGCACCGCACACACCGCCATCATCCCAAACCAAACATCCACCAGTAATGGATTCTTTGGTACAAAGCCTGGCAGCAGTGCCAAGTAGATGCTATAGCCCAACATCATCACTGCCGGACACCATATCAAGCATCTCTTTCGCCATCCCCATTTTTTTCCTTCACTCCTATCTATCCATAAGTAAGGCAACAGAATGCCTAGGACTACCGGAATGAGTATTCTATGTATCATATATGTTTTTTCTTTAGACTCTCCCCATTTGTAAGACAGGGACTCACTTCTTCAACAAACTAGATTGCAAGAAACGTCTCATCAATTCCAATGGAATGCCTCGTCTTTTGGCATAGTCCCTCAACTGGTCTTCTCCTATCTTACCCAACTCAAAATACCGAGCCTTCGGATGGGCGAACATCAATCCCGACACACTGGAATGAGGTGTCATCATACCACTTTCGGTAAGTCGGATGTTCACATCCTTCATCCCTAGCAATTCATTGAGGATGAAATTCACACTCGTATCTGGCATCGAAGGATAACCCACTGCTGGACGAATACCTTGGTATTCCTCTCGATGAGACTGTTCCATGGTCAGATGCTCATCTGGGGCATATCCCCAGAACTCTTTCCTCACCTGTTCATGCAGTCTTTCCGCCGATGCTTCCGCCAATCGGTCGCATAAGGTTTGCGCCAACATGGAGAGATAATCATCCTGATGATACAGCTCCACAATCTCGGCATCTACCGTCGTACAGAACAAGCCCAACTGGTCTCGCTTTTGTTGCGATAGCGGACGGATGAAGTCTGCCAAGCATAAGTTGGGTTCACCTTCCGAAGAAGCCTTCTGCTGGCGAAGCATCGGAATCCTAGTTATAGAAGAGCCATCAAACAAGACGACATCGTCGCCCTCACTATTCGCCTCCAGCAATCGAAAGATACCATGGGTATGATACTTACCTTGCCAAGACTCCAACATGCCGAGCGCTTCATTCTGCATTTTTTCCTTTTCTTCCTTGGGTTTTCCACTCAATCCCCAGGCATGGTAAAAATAAAGCCAGTTGATATAGGGAGTCACCTCAGAAATCTCGTATGCCAGTATTTTCCTCGACGAATATTCCTTGTTACCAATCATCAAACATCCTCTCTGAAAGCGATTTCTTCACCTCGATAGGAAGCGTCGAATACACCTTTATTATATATAATGTGTCCATTGCAGAGCGTTTGCTCCACTCGCCACTGATATTCATGTCCCTCCATCGGACTCCACAAGCACTTGCTTTGTATTTCATCCTTGGTAACAGTCCAAGGAGAATGAGGGCGCACAATGACAATGTCTGCCTGGTATCCCTTACGCAAATAGCCACGTCGTGCCACCCCGAACAAACTCGCTGGACGATGCGACATCAGTTCCACCATCCTTTCGATGGAAAGCACCCCCTCGTCCACCAATTCCAACATGGTAACCAAGGAGAACTGTATCATAGGCATTCCAGAAGCAGCCTTGGCACATCCTCCCTGCTTGTCTTCCCATTCATGGGGAGCATGGTCGGTACCAATGACTGCGATTCTGCCATCATTCAAAGCCTGTCGCAAAGCCGTTCTGTCGTTCAAGGTCTTCACAGCAGGATTACATTTGATGAGCGAGCCCTTGGTTGCATAGTCCTCATCGGTGAAAAAGAGGTGAGCAATCACAGCCTCGCCCGTGATATTGTCATCCTTGCCCAAGAGTTCCAGTTCCTGCGCCGTTGTCAAGTGAGCGATATGCAAGCGTGCCCCCGATTCCTTGGCGAGCTTTACCGCCAATCGACTACTCTCCAAACAAGCCTCAGCACTTCGAATCTCCGGATGATACTTCACATCCGGGTCTTCCCCATACATTTCCTTGTAGGCAGCCATATTACGGTTGATGATGTCGGTATCCTCACAATGAGTCATCACAGGCAAGTCCAAGCGATGGGCAGTCTGGAAGATTTTCTGCAAGGCATCATATTGATCGACAAGCATATTACCAGTACTCGAACCCATAAAGAGTTTGATACCTGGGATTCTATTCTTATCCAACTTCTCGAACAATTCCACGTTATCATTAGTAGCTCCGAAGAAGAAACTATAGTTCACATGACTTTTCTCCTTTGCCAAAGCGAACTTTTCCTCCAATGTCTCCAACGTGGTGGTTTGAGGCTGGGTATTAGGCATTTCGAAGTAAGAGGTAACGCCACCGAATGCAGCCGCCCTACTCTCACTCTCGATATCAGCCTTGCGTGTCAAGCCCGGTTCACGAAAATGAACATGATCGTCAATGACACCTGGCAAAACAAAACACCCCGAGGCATCAATTACTCGATCACAGACACCACGGGGAGCTTCACCTTCATATATTTCGGAAATTTGTTCATCACCTACCAAGAGGTCGCCCTCGAAAGAGCGTCCCTCGTTGACGATGATGCCATCTTTTATCAATATTTTCATGCTATATACATTTTGCTATGGATTATTTTCCCATTGCATTCTCCTGACCCGGTTCTTTCTCTGGAATAGTAGGTTTAGCCAAGTCGTTGGCTGTAGGAGCTGGAGCTGCATTAGGGTCTATCTGAGGAGCTTGCACGGATGGAGCAGCCATCTCTGCATCGCGAGTTCCATTCATAATCTGTTGGTTCTCTTGTGCCTTCTGATAGAAGTCCTTCACGTATGGATCATTCTTGAAGGTATCAGTAGCCTTGCTCATGATGTCTTCTATCCATGGAGTCAGCATTGGGTATTCCTCTTGCACGGTCAACATAAAGAAGACACCAGGACCCAAGACATTGTCAAAGTTATCGGTCACAAAGGTGGTCACCAATTTATCTTCTTGATCAGCCAACTTCATCGCTTCCTCATTCAACTTCTGCACCACCACATTCATGTCGCTACCATCCATGATAGCTTGGTCATGCTTATGTACCAATTCCATCTGCTGGTTTTGCAGCTGTTGATATTTCTTCAAGAAAGCAAACAACTTATCATTGAGAGGCGTACCACTAACGATACGCTGTGTATCATCGAGCTTAACTGTAATATCGCCACTTTCCAGCACCAAAGGGAGCACCTGAGCATCATCCATAAAGATATTTGCCATCTTCACGGAATCTAGGTTGCCACAGAAATGGAACTGTCCATGGACAACGTCACATGAATCTATATTTTTGAATTCGTTTCCTTTTAAGGTTTTCAGGTATAGCATACGCCCATCCAAAGTACTCACGTTGGAAGTTCCTTGGACGTTATAGCTATTGGCACATGAGGTCATTGCCAACAAGGTGATGAACGCATAAAGTATTTTATTCATAAGCTTTCTGTATTTCGGGTAACAAAAGTACAACCTTATATTGAAGTACGGAAAAAAATTTATGCTATTTAATTGAATATTGCAACTATTTAGTATTTTTTGGCAATTTCCTTCTTCAACTCAGCTGAAATGCGATGTGTAGTATATAGCTCCAACAAGGCTGCGATGAGAAGCAGCAAAACCCACTTATTATAAAAATAGGTAATGTAGGTCTCATAATTGGAGAACCAATGACGAGCAAAAGCATATACCGTATCGACCATCGAGATGCCCGACAACACAAAACAGATGTCAGCTACCGCCTGAATACGCTTCAAGCGATGGATGACCATGGACTTTCCCTCATAGAGTTGGATGGACTGCATCACACTAAACAATACCGTACCCAACAAGAACACCCAGCAGGTATAAAGCAACATCTGTGGATGGATGAAACCAAATGCAAAGCAACCTGCGCCGACAACCATCAGCACACCGCCCAACAAGAAAATAGCACTCTGTACTTTACTCAACTGTTTCATTTTCTATCTCTTCATCATTATTTTTAGGCAAATCTGTACTCAGTACAAAGATATCCTCATCATCGGCTTTCATGAAATAGCGTTCTCTTGCTATCTTCTCATAAGCCCTGGTACCCATGCGCATCTCTCTCAACACCTTGGAATCCTCGGTGTATCTCGCCGTGTATTTTTTTATCTCAGAACGCAAGTTGCTGATCTGAATTTGGTATTTCACGTGCTGACAGATGCTATTGTCGTCAATAACACCTACCACCAAAACTCCCACAATTATCACTATAAGATCTGTCTCTTATACACATCTGACGCTGCCGACGATCTTACGCGTGTAG
>OWJS01000924.1_pt1 | contig 10514 bp, 8 predicted proteins | sample 1732961 | NCBI WGS metagenome assembly OWJS01 (sample SAMN05065774, study PRJEB22554) | human gut metagenome | biome: ENVO:2100002; feature: ENVO:00000062; material: ENVO:00002003 | host: Homo sapiens | place: USA
AGAATCGAACTCGGATCAAAGGTTTAGGAAACCTCCGTTCTATCCGTTAAACTATGGGACCTTCGAAAACTGACTGCAAAGATACATTAAAACATTGACAATACAAAATAAATGACTATGTTTTTAACACTCATCCTATCAAGTTTACTCACTTTTGTGGAATTAAACTGCGAAAATCTCTTTGATACACGGCATGATTCGCTTAAGAATGATGTTGAGTTCCTGCCTGAGGGCAGTTATCACTGGACTCCCTACCGCTATTGGCATAAGGTGAACCAGCTGGGGCAGGAGATTGTGGGACTGGGGTATGAGGAGGCTTCCGGAGATGTGCAGCTTCCCGACCTGGTGGCTCTCTGTGAGGTGGAAAACGACAGTGTATTGTTTGACCTGACCAAGCGTTCAGCCATCCGTACGGCTGGTTATGAGTATGTGATGACCGATTCACCCGATGAGCGAGGCATCGATGTAGCCTTGATGTATCAGCCGTTTTCCTTTTCATTGATACATTCCTGGTCTATTCGGGTGAAGCGTCTGCCGGATACCCGTCCTACGAGAGACATTCTCTATGTTTCGGGACGGGTCATTACGGGCGATACGCTGCATGTGTTTGTGGTGCATGCACCTAGTAGAAGGGGAGGAGAGCGTGAATCTCGTCCTTACCGCCTGCAGGTGGCGAGCCAGTTGGCAGAAGCTGTGGATTCCATTTATGCGCTTCAAAGTGGGGCAAAGATTATTGTGGCAGGAGATTTCAATGATTATCACGACTCTCCCGCACTGGAATATCTCTATCAGCACCACCTTATTAATATATCTGCCGGAGCACAGGGTAGCCATGGGGCAAAGGCCACTTACCGGTGGCATGGAGAATGGCGCAGTCTTGACCAGATACTGCTGAGCGAATCGATGCAACATCAGGAAAATGCCTGCAGAATAGGAGATTTGCCTTTCCTGCTCGAAGATGATGAGAAATATGGCGGTAAAAAACCATATCGCACCTACCTGGGTCCGAGGTATTTAGGAGGTTACAGCGATCATCTCCCATTGGTGGCCCGCATCCGGATAGATGATAAATAAGGCACGATTTACTTGACTTTTCGCAAAAAAGGTGGTATAAACAGCACTTTTTTGCGAAAAAGCTTGCATATATTGCACAAATTTCGTAATTTTGCGCACGATTTACAAACATATAGTATTAAGATAACAATGACTCACAATTTGTTAAAAGGCAAGCGTGGCATCATCTTCGGTGCACTCAATGAGGAATCAATCGCTTGGAAAGTAGCTGTAAAGGCTGCTGAAGAGGGTGCTACTATCGCACTTAGTAATACAGCTATGGCTTTGCGTATGGGTACGCTGGATAAGCTCGCTGAACAGATCAACGCTCCTATCATCGCAGCGGATGCGACCAGCGTTGAGGATTTGGAAAAGGTATTCACTGAGGCTCAGGAGAAGCTCGGTGGCAAGATTGACTTCGTGCTCCACTCTGTTGCTATGAGCCCTAATGTTCGTAAGCATCGTACATACGATGACCTCGACTACAATTTCTTGAACAAGACTTTGGATATTTCTGCTATCTCTTTCCACAAGATGTTGCAGGTAGCCAAGAAGTTGGATGCTATCAATGAGTGGGGTTCTGTAGTAGCTCTCACTTACGTAGCTTCTCAGCGTACTTTCTTCGGTTACAACGATATGGCTGATGCCAAGAGCATGCTCGAGAGCATCGCACGCAGCTTCGGCTACATCTATGGTCGCGAGAAGCACGTCCGCATCAATACCATCTCTCAGAGCCCTACAGCTACAACAGCAGGTAAGGGTATCAAGGATATCGCGAATATGATGGACTTTGCTGACAAGATGTCTCCACTCGGAAATGCAGTAGCAGAGGATTGCGCTAACTATTGCGTAATGATGTTCTCTGACTTCACCCGCAAGGTAACTATGCAGAACCTCTTCCACGATGGTGGTTTCTCATCTATGGGTATGAGCCTCCGTGCCATGAACCAGTATGCTAAGGATATGGCTCCTTACGAGGATGAGAATGGTAAGGTTATCTACGGATAATAGAAAAACAAGGAAAGGATGATACTCTATATATCATCACATCTATTCATAATAGGCAATATACGCTCATTCCTGCAGGGAAAGAGGTGTATTGCCTATTTGTTTTGCGACTCACACCGAACGAAGTAAGCACGTGCGTCGAACGATGCACGCTCTCACATCGAACGATGCACGTGCTTACTTCGAACGATGCACGGCGCATAATACATAGACTTTACACTATATAAATAGTTATCTTACGCTGTTGGGATATACAACTTTGATACACATAAAGCAAGTAATTAGAAATTTAAGCAAGTAAACATAAGATAGGAAGCGTATGGATTCATTATTTTTACTTCAGTTTGCCTGTTTCATCTTCATGTTCATCAATGCCTTCATCGTGGCACTCTCCTGTCTGCATGTAAGATGGAAGAACAAACGATACGAACGTTCAAGATGGATGATAGCAGCAGCCATCACAGGTCTGGCGATACAATATGTGATACAGATGAAGTTCGGATTCCGTGCCATAGACGATGATCTGGGGGCGGTGATCAACATTCTCATCTATACCCCTTGCTTCTCGCTCATCTGCATGGGCATCTATAATCTGGAGACCACCCGTGCCAACCGCAGGAAGATGTATCTGGTGTGCGGTGCCATCTATGCCGCCATCATCCTGATTTTCTGCGTGGGCGTCAGCCTTCACCAAAGTCTGTATATCAGAGAAGAACTTTATCTGATGCTGGTACTGTTTTGCGTGAGTGTATCCTATTGCATATATATGATTATACGGGAGATGAACAGGCGCAGGAAGATGCTGGAAACGATGGCGGCTACGGATATGCTGCCCTACGTGAGATATTCACGAGCCAGCATATTCATCCTCTGTCTCCCGGTCCTTGTCTTGCCGGTAGCCATGTTCTCCACCACCTTATTATATATACTGGCTCCTGTGGGGCTGATGGCACTGCTGTTCTTCAACCTTACATTCATAGCCCTTGGCAGCAATTACATTCCTACCGAAGAGCTCCTGGACAAGGAAGCGGAAAACAACCCTCCATCTGAAACCGGAAATGGGGGGGGCAGAGGAAAATTCTGACATACAGCAGAATCCTGCGGATGATAAACCAAGGCAATTGCAGATTATTTCTGATGAACGCAGGAACTTTATCCAGCAGAGCCTGGATGCCTGGTGTGAGAATCAGGGCTATAAGGACTGTAACGTGAATATGCTTACACTTTCCCACACACTCTGCATCTCGAAGAACGAACTGAGTCTGTTCTTCGACCAGTGTCTGCATTCCAATTTCAGGATATGGCTTAGCGAAATCCGTTTCAATGCAGCCAAGAAGATGATGCTGGAGAATCCCGACTACAGCAACGATATCATTTCTGCCGAGTGCGGATTTTCCTGCCGCACCCATCTCTACCGCATCTTCAAGACCAAGGCAGGGTGCTCGCCTACAGAATGGAGAAAATCTACCAAAAAGGAGTAGCATTTCTAGGAATGCTACTCCTTTTTGGTAGGAATGCGACACTTTTTCAGGGGAATGCGACACCCTTTTTCAGTGAAAAACACTAATTTTGTGGCACGAAAGAAATATTTGAATCTTATACCATCAATCAAGATTGGGCTTTCCGAATCATCATTTCGGAAAGCTTCTTATATATTCTGAAGTAAGTAAGAGAAAATAATGTAGTAAGTAATGACAATAATGTAGAGTAACATGATGAATCATTCAACGACACAGATCAGATTACTGGTTGCTGTGCTTGTTTCCATTCTTTCCTTTTCCTTTGCGAAAGCGGAAGCCAGCGATAGTAACCTGCCAGATTCCAAAGGATGGTATCTGGGCGTGGATGGCGGATTGCCTTTCGGCTTATCCACTTTTTCCAGTTTCGGACACGACAAGACCCACCTGGGCTGGGCTGCCGGCATCTATGGCGGCTATCGTTTCAACCCCATTTTCTCAGCAGAACTCTCTGCCAGATATGGAGAGGTGAACCTGTCGGCACAAGACTGCTGCGTGGAGCGCAACTACTGGCTGGGGAGCGATGGCATGCTCTACAAGGCAAGTGTCCTGGGCATGGATAGCTGGGAATATGCCCAACTGAAAAGCCATGTCAGGATGGGCTGGTATGGTGCAAGGGTTCACGTAAATCTGCTGGGGCTGTTACGCAATACCGCCCACAGCCGATGGACTGTAGCCGTATCTCCTCATCTCTATGCTGTGACCACCTGCGCAGATATCCAGACCCTGGCAGATCATGCCGAGGTGATGAAGGGCTCTACCCGCTGGCATCTGGGCTATGGAGCCAGCTTGCAGGCAGGTTACCAGTTGACCTCCAATCTTAATCTGGGCATCTATTCCGGTTTGACACGCCTTTCAGGAGAACGTATGGACGGAATGCCGGAACATCTGCACAAGAACAACTTCGTATGGGAAAGCGGAATCAGACTGGGAATCAGCTTCTCAAAAAAGAAAAACAAGATAGTTGAAACTCCATCAGTTCCACAAACGGAAGTTCTACATCAAGATACCATTCTTTCGGAGAATGTCAATCAGAAAGAAAAAGAAACGGTGGATAAGGCTGAAACAAAAGTTGTTGAACAGGATATTAAAGAACCTGTAAAGGTGACATTCCCTGTCATCTACTTCAGTTTCAACCGCATCACCATTCGCTCAAGCGAGGTTTCCAAGCTGAAAAGCATCCTCCATATATTGAAGGAGAATCCTGAAATGAAGGTGACGGTGACTGGCTGGTGCGACACAAGAGGCAGCGTGGCTGTCAACAGACGCATCTCCCGCCAGCGAGCACAAGCCCTGAAGACCTGGCTTGTGAAGAGAGGTATTGCAGCAAGCCGCATCTCGGTAGTAGGAAAGGGAAGCGACGCTTCCAGAACTGCCCCAAAAGCCCGCCGAGTAGAGACTACAAATCATCATCAGTAACCCATAAAACAAGATAGAAAATGAGAGCAAAAAGAAGATTTAATATTGGGTTATGGGTGCTGCTATGCGTCCCATGCCTATTGGCTAGCTGCGATCATGATGTCCATGATGGCGAAGGGGATGGAGGCTTGTCGGTTTCGCTTGCCTGGGCTGATGAAGCCGATGAGGGCACGGAAGTGAAGGACGTGAAGACATGGATTGTGAATGCTACAGACGGTACGCAGGTGGCGCAAAGCCAGTATGGCAGTGCGCAGGAAATGGCAAAAGAGCGATATGACCTGCCGGAAGGTAACTACCGCATTCTCACCACCACCAATCTGGTGGATCCGTTCACCATCAGTGAGCAGACAAGAGCCGTTGACAACATAAACAGTCTGGCAATCGGACTGTCGGATCCGAGTGCTTCACCCGAACATGCCTATTATGGCGTAACAGACATCGTCATAGACAAGGAGAATGTGCACTATATCACAAAAAATGAAATGCGACATATACTTGCAGAATTGACTATCTTCATTGAAGGAGTTCCTGATAATTTTGCAATGATAGGCAAGGTTCTGAATGTGGCAACCGGACTCCTACCCCTGCAAAAGAATGAGGATGGAACATTCGGGACGGCAAGCTATACCAAGGAAGAGTGTGATATACCTTTGAGAATCGCAGTGCCTGGCGAAACTTTAAAAACGGAAACATTACGCTTGATGCCGACAGCCAACGGTTTTCATACCACCAAGTTGTTTATCCAACTGATTAGTCCTGATGATACAGTTCGAAACTACGACATCGAAGCTCCTGTCATGAAGTCTGGCGGCAAGTACCAGATCAACTTGGAATATGAGGAGATGAAACCTTACATGTATCTTACGAGCATGAAGATAGATGACTGGACAGAAGGTTGGGTATATCGTGGTGAAATCCTGAATCCGGAAGATTAAGCAATCCTCTCATTTAAGCAAGAATCAAAACAAGAATATAAACATAAAAAAGTAAAAGACAATGAAAACAAAGACTTATCTCTTTGCCCTGATGGCAATGGCTTTGACATTGGGCAGTTGTTCTGACAACGAGAACGGTATCGGAGGCGAGACCTCCAAGTATATCACCGTTTCTACCAGCATCGGCAATATGACCCGTGTTGCCACAGATGCGAAAGGCGGTCAAACCTTTGAGGAGGGTGATGAAATCAGTGTGTATGCCTGGACAGGAGATGCAACTGCAGTTCCGGCAGCAACCGGACGTGTGGTGGATAATGCCAAAAACAAACTGACCAAAGGCTCGTGGATATCTACTCCGCAGATGCTGTGGAAGAACAACCGCGACAAGCATTATTTCATCGGTGTATATCCTACAAAAGCCATTTCAGACCTTGCGGCTGGTGAATATGTATTTGATGCGACAAAGCAAGTGGAAAGCGACCTGTTGGTGGCTGTGAATACTGACGGAATAACAGCAGAAGGCAAACAGGCTGTACCGCTTACCTTTACCCATGTGATGGCTAAACTTCTAGTAAACCTCACCTATAAGAATCAGTGGGGAACAGAGGGACCTACCGTAGATAAGGTAGTTGTAGGCGATGCCGTAAAAAGTGCAACCGTCAATTATCTCACCAAGGTTGTCACCCCATCTGCAGTAGCAGAAGATAAAGCCAACTTCGATATGCCGGCATTAACCGCCAACAAGCAATATGCTTCCATCATCATCCCGCAGGATGGCGTTCAGAAGATTACCGTCGTAATAGGCGGCAAGAATTTCAACTACGACAATGGAACTCCTTTCAAGTTTGAGAGTGGCAAGGTTACAACCGTCAACCTGGTGGTAGGTCGTGATACAATTACCCTGAATGAAGTAAAGATTACCGATTGGGAGACCAGTACCCCTATTACCGGTGAAGCAGTCGATTAAATTAATATTCAACTCTAAAAACAGAATAATATGAAAGTAATACATTTTTTCGGAATAACAGCTATGGCAGCTGCCATGTTTACCAGCTGTTCCAACGATGGAGATCTGGCGCAGAGCAATTATCCTAGTGATAACATCATCCGCGTAACTACAGATTTGAACAATGCCAAGACTCGTGCAGACGAGAACAGTGGTTCACTCATGGACAAAGACTTCCTCTTGACTATCGTGAATAAGAATTCTGAGAGCTCTCTGGCAGCTACATATACCTATGTCAACAAGAAGTTTTCTAAGTCTTCCGGCGGCACATGGAGCTGCGGTGAAACTCTGCTTTGGCAGAATGCGATGACACCTGTAGATATCGTGGCATTGGCTCCTGCACAGGAAACAATATTCAATGGTGTCTATGATAAAAGTAAAGGTTTTCAATCTTTCTCTTATAGCGTAGCTGCCGACCAGACGAAAGCTGATGACAAGAACGACTTGCTGTACTGTTATTCCTCAGGCTTTGTGCCAAAAGATAAACTCGTGGAACAGAAACTGAACATCACGTTCAATCATGCTTTCTGTTTGATAGATATCATCGTAAAACTGGGAACCGAATTCAACGTGCCATCTGTTCCAACAACTTCTCCTATCACAGAGGTTACCATAGGAGGAACTAAGATTGCAGCGAATGTAAATGTGACCAGCACAACAACCATCGCGACCCCTGCAGATAAAGCAGTTGCTACCGATATTAGAGCAACACAGGGCACTTTTACCTTTGATAAGGACAATGCAAAAAAGTCCTGTACAGCTAGATTCTCCTGCATAGTCATTCCGCAAACCATTGCTGCCAATGACTTCAAGATTACACTGAAGACTGCCAATAAGGCCTATGAATGGATTTTAGATAAAGAAATCACCTTGAAGAGCGGATTCAGTCATACTCTCAAGCTTACCATGGGTAATGATGTGGTATTGACTACAAAGGAAAGCATCACAGCTAAACCATGGGACAATGGCACAAAGCCTGATAGCACTCTTGAAACAGAATAAAAAACATAAACTTTTAAAAGAACGACTATGAAGTATCAGAAAATATTAGGTTTGGTTGCAACTGCCGGTTTGTTCCTGGCAGGTTGTGCAACAGATACCGACACCCAGAATGCATGGTTCAACGATTCGAATGCAGTCCGCATTTCGGCTTCAGTGGGTAATGCCACCACACGCAGTAATCCAACGGCAACAGATGATGCTGGCTTGAAGAGTTTTAACAATGGGGATAAGATAGGTATAAGCAATAGTGGCTCATCGCTCACTTACACCTTCGATGGTAACAACTGGACGCCAGGTAATTCCGAGTATCTGGTATGGGATACTAAGAATCTGACATTCCAATGCTGGTATCCAGCCGATGGCAAGAACTCCTTTGAGTATGGCTATATCCAGGAAGACCAGAGTGATGCAGATAAGATTGTAAAGTCTGATTATATGGCTGCTGAGACAACCCCTGAAACTATCCCTTCAGATAAAGTTCTCACTGTACAATTGAAACGCAAGACCGCCCGTCTGATTTTTAAGATACAGCATTTTAACGACCAGTTTACTGCTAGTGCAAAGATCAACAACCTCAGTATTGTTAGCAAGGCAACTACTGATGTCAGCGAGACAGCTACTGTCAATATCACTCCTTTGCAGACTGGTGAGGGTGCAATTGGTTCAACCTATACTGCTCTGGTTGCTCCAGGAAGTATCGAGGCAAACATCAAGGTATCTGATGGAGGAACAATCTCTGACCCTCTTGTTGTCAAGACTGGAGGCTTAGAGGCAGGCAAGAGCTATACCTACAACCTCATTGTGGGTAAAAAAGCAGTAACCATAGCTGACGTAAAAGTAGCAGATTGGCAGAGTGCCAATATTAGCGAAAAACAGGAAACGGCTGAAGAAATACCTCCTTACGTAACTTTCACAGCGGATGTATGGCATGGTTTTTACCTGAAAGGCGAAAATGGATATGTACACTCTGGTCTTGAGTATTCCGTAAACTTCGGAGAATGGAAAGAATATTCCGGACGTTCTGTAGCGTTTGGTGGAAAGTATGGTAATCTCCGCTTGCGTGGTACAAATGAAAATGGTACAGCAGAAAGTGCAACTAAGTATGCTAGAATCAGTATTTCTCAAAAAGGAAATGTGAAATGTACAGGTGACATTCGTACATTGCTCAACTACAAAAATTACAAGAATGTTAATACAAGCAATGCCCGTTTCTGCTATCTGTTTAACAAGTGTGATGTATTAACCTCTGTTCCGGATTTGCCAGCCACAAATTTGGCAGCTTACTGCTATAGTAATATGTTCGAAGAATGTACATCTATAGCAGAGGCTCCGGAGTTGCCAGCCAAAATAATGGCAGATCACTGCTATAGTAGTATGTTCAGAAAATGTACATCTATAGCAGAAGCTCCGGAATTGCCTGCCAAAAAATTGGCACCTTTCTGTTATTATGACATGTTTTCTGATTGTACAGCTCTAACAAAGGTTCCAGATTTACTTGTCAAGGAATTGCCAGAACATTGCTATCAATATATGTTCTCATCGTGTGAGGCACTTGTAAATGGTCCGAAAGTTTCAGCTACAACAATAAACCAATATAGCTGCTATCAAATGTTTGCTTATTGTAAAAATTTATCTTCTGTCAAATTGTTAATTCCAAGCGATCAAATGGGGGTTTCTTATGGTGTTAAATCTTGTTTTAGTAATGCAGGAACAGCTGTGACTTCCCGCACTCTCACAGTAAAAGACAAAGCGGCCTATGATGCAATGATAAAGGACTATTATTACCCAGATCTCTGGAAGATTGGTCAATGTACCGTACTGGATGAAAGTGGTAACAAAATAGAATAACAGAATAATGAGAAAGAGCCCGACATGGCTGTATGCTCTGGAGGGTATGAAATAACATTGCAAAAGCAAAACTAAAGGGTCTATATGCCACGATGAACAGGTGGCGTATAGACCCTTGATTGTGTCTTAATACCTGTTGGGTGGATGATATGGCAGTATGGTCTGTTTTCATGGTTTGAAGTACCTTTGCGTCAATCGTGAGGTGCTCAAACAAAATTATATTATGAGAACAGAAATAAAAGGACAGAGGAATGTGACAGTTCTATTCCCTGCTTCTCTCCATATCCGTGTAAACAATATTCAAGAAAGAGAAAATCAGACGAAAATACCTGGAAAATGGGGAAAGAAGAGATTGAGAATTTTCCCTTAAGGGTTTTTATTTTTTTCCTTAAGGGAAAATATATTTTTCCTTAAGGAAAAAGACTGCTTCTCTTAAGAGATTTTCCCGCCGCGTTTAACTTGTAAAGTTATTTGTTTAAAAATCCCCCATCTCCGCTTTCAGCAGCTTTATCTCTTCTGCCGTCAGCCCCGTCATATCCATGACCGATGCTTCATCCATACCCTTTGCCAGCATCTTTCTGGCAATCTCAAGGCTTCGCAGGTTCATGCCCTTTTCCATGCCTTGCTTCATGCCCTTTTCCATGCCTTCAGCTATACCTTCACGCTTAGCAGTGTCTACGGAATTCTTGATGTCGCGATATGCCATCTTGCTGGTCTCGTACTCCC
>OWJS01000929.1_pt1 | contig 10426 bp, 9 predicted proteins | sample 1732961 | NCBI WGS metagenome assembly OWJS01 (sample SAMN05065774, study PRJEB22554) | human gut metagenome | biome: ENVO:2100002; feature: ENVO:00000062; material: ENVO:00002003 | host: Homo sapiens | place: USA
AAGATCGTCGGCAGCGTCAGATGTGTATAAGAGACAGCAGGAAGATATATTGGTTGGAAAAATGAGAATACCTTTTATGCATATGGCGCAGGCTTCTTTGATCATTTAGATAAGAAAAGCGATTTGTTTGAGAAGTCTGGTGCTCTTTATATATATAAAAAGGTGTCTGGTCCAACCTTGTCAACGTCTGTATCTTCTCTTGATTTCGTAGCTTCTGAAGTTGGTAATTCTTATAATAAGTCCATTAATATTTCAGGTGCTAATCTTACATCTTCTGCAACAATCACTATTTCTGGTAAGGATGCAAACATGTTTAGTGCCACTCCTTCTGTAATCGAGGCTACTGATGGAACTATTTCTTCCACAGAAGTGTTAGTATCATACAATCCATCTACCACAGGAACTCATACTGCTGTATTGACAATATCCTCTTCTGATGCAACTCCTGTCGCAGTAGATTTGAAGGGTAGGGTAGCAGGCAACCATATTATTACATGGAAGGTTAATGGCTCGACATATTCTGTAGGTTCACCAACCACAGTTGTTGCCGATGGTGAGAAAGTTGCTCAACTTCCTACACCTCCTTCAGATGTAGAAGATAATAAATTTGTTGGATGGACAACAACAGAGATAACCTCTAAGCAGTCATCAGCCCCATCTGTTCTCTTTACTTCTGCTTCCGATGCCCCTATTGTTACATCCGATGCAGAATACTATGCTGTTTATGCTTCGCAAGATGGTCCTGCTACATGGAAAAAACTTAAAGCTTCTGACGTAAAGGAAGAAGGAGTATATGCCCTTATAACATCTGACGGTTATGCTTTTAGTGGCATTATTAAAGGTGGAAAAAGTTATTTCTGTAAAACTCAATTCTCTTTTAACAATTACAATATTGCGACTTCTGCTCCTGAAGATGTCTGTGAACTGACTCTGAAAAAGAGTGGTGATGGATTCTCCATGTATAATGCCAAGCATGGATATCTTTATGCAAAAAAGAATGCTGTAGAAAATCTTGCGTGGCAAGAATCTGAGCCAAGTTATTGGTGTTTTTATAATGCAGGATGGTGTTATAAAGCCTATGGCGCTTATCTAAGAGCGTATAGTGTTACTTCTGCCAATGGCTATTTTAATACTTGTTATAATAAATCTCAAGCTGATGTTTACTTCGCCCAGAAAATATCCTCAGCCTCTTACATCACAACCTTAGGTGCTACTCCTATATATACAGCCAAGGCAATTTCTTTGAAAGCAGAGACTGCAGATGCTCATTGGGCAACCTTTAGCTACTCTGAGCCTACATTCTTCCCAGAGGCTGTAGCGGTAAATGCTATCACCGTTGCCGAAGGTACTATAACTACCAATAATGATGTCTTTGAGCATTCATCAGCCGTTACCATAGGCGAGGCCACCCTCTCTGGCGTATATGTTCCTGCCAACACCGGTGTACTCATCAAGTCGGCAGACGCTGATGCTACTTGTTATGTCGTTGCCAATAAGACTGTAGCTGCATTACAAGAGTCGCAAAACATGCTTAAGCCAGCCCTTGTAGGAGGTGGAGTATTCTCAGCAGAGAACGACTATACATATTATAAATTGGCATACAACGATTTCTCTTCTCGCACAGGCTTAGGCTTCTATTATGGTGCTGATGCAGGTGGCGCCTTCTATGTAAAGGCTGAGACAGCCTACCTTGCCGTGCCTACTGCTATATCCGAGCATGCCAAAGCCTTTGTGCTCGATGGCGAAACTACTGCCATCAATGGCATTAGCACAAGGAATAACCACGCCGAAGCCGTCTACAACCTCAATGGTCAGCGCGTAGCCTCTATGGCAAAGCCAGGCTTGTATATCGTGAATGGAAAGAAAGTAGTTAGAAAATAATAATCGAAAGGAATCATCATAATGAAAAAAGAATATACCGCCCCTGTCATCTCTGTTATGGCTATGCAACCATCTATCCTCGCCGGTAGCTTTAGAACAACAACAAATAGTTGTCCTACTAACGAGCCTACGCTTTCCACCTCTGGTGAGAGCGAAAACCAGTTCTCTAAGGAGAACAGCTTTAATCTTTGGGAGGAGTAATACAACCCGCTTGAGATTTAAAGAACACGAACAGTTCGAATGACACGAATAGGGAGTCTAACTCGGCTCTGCTGCTAGAGTTTTTTACGAACACGAATAGTTCGAATGACACGAATGTGGAGCCTAACTCGGCTCTGCTGCTTGAGATTTTAAGAACACGAATAGTTCGAATGACACGAATAGGGAGCCTAACTCGGCTCTGTATGAAAGAAAAAACAACAAGTACAACCAGTACAACAAATACAACCTCAGATAGCCTTTATGGTTAGGGTAGGCTTCAACTGTCTTTGTGTGTCGCCTTTACCTTACGGTAGTATATGTTGTATCTGTAGTATTTGTTGTTTTTTCTTTTCTCTACCAATTATTTCTTTCTCCACCTTGTTTTAAAAACTGCAAAAAGTTGGAGTGGATGTTTGGTAGTATCGAATAAAAGTTTTAGTTTTGCTACAGAATAATTCAGATGATTATGGAACATACAGTTTTTAATGAGGCACAGCTCGATATATTAAATATGATGCAATGGGTTAAAAGTCCGGAGGCATTGAGCGACCTTAAGCAGGCAATATCTGATTTTTTTGCTAAAAAAGCAAAAGAAGAAATGGATGCATTATGGGCTAATGGCACTATGACTCAAGAGAAGTTTGATAGTTTTGCCACCCTCCATGAGAGAACTCCATATCGCAAATAACATCCCAATGCGAGTAGTACTTGATACAAATTGTCTAATAATGGCAATATCGGCTCGAAATGAATACTATCAAGTTTGGCAAGACTTTCTTGATGGTAAATATACTTTGTGTATTTCAAATGAGATAATTGAAGAATATGCAGAGGTTTTAGCTCGTAATATATCTCCATTATTATCAGAATATGTTATTTCAGCTATATTGAATAGACGAAATGTTATTTTGAAGGCTCCCTCTTATGCATTCCATTTAATAGAAGCTGATACAGACGACAATAAGTTTGTAGATTGTGCTATATCTTCAAATGCTAAATATATAGTATCGCATGATCATCATTTCAACATCCTAAAGCAAATACCATTTCCTAAGGTTGATGTTATTTCTTTAAATGCCTTTTTACAAGAATTGCAAGGTGGAGAATCTTTGCATTAATCCCCTTTCTTGTTTTTAACAATAACGGCAAAATAAATCCCCGCTTGAGATTTTTAAAACAACAAATACAATCTCAGTTAGTAGTGAAAGTAAAATCTTTCAGGCAAGCTGAGATTAAAAATGAATTGGTTTGATAGTAAGCAAAGCAACCTTTGACAGTAAGCAAAGATATATTTGATAGTAAGCAAAGCAAGATTTGACAGCAAGCATAGATTCGATTTAACAGGCTGCTTAAGCGATAAGAGTTAGGTGAAATATCGATATTAACAAGCTGATTTGTCGATATTAATTAGGCAATTTCTCGAACCTAATTTGAATAACATAATAATGCCACGAACCTCAAGGGAAGAAGCATTTATAGAGCTTTGTCTTTTTTGGATATTTACACAAAAAAATGAAGTAGGCTTCGATGGCCAACGAAGCCTGCTTCATTTGGCATCGAAGCTTACTTCATTTGGCATCGAAGCTTACTTCATTTTTTTTGCGCTAAAAACCGCGTGTGGTTTAACGATTTGTGATTTAACTATTTTAGTTGATTACTTTAAGCGTTTTAGCGGCATACGATTTTCATAGTCTTGTTTCCCTTCTTTACGATGTTTATTCCTTTCTGCAAATTTTGGATGCGACTACCATTTACATCATAGTATTCTGCTTCTGTATCGTTGAGCAAGTCGAGGACATTTGATGTTTCTATACCTGTGGTCTCATCATCTACGCTGATGTTGAGCGATGGCGCATGTTTAACGTTAGTCTTCTGTGGTTGGATGTATGCACGGAACGCTGCCAACTTAACTCCAGAGGTAGCAGGCTTGTAGTTGCTTACAAGACGGAACTGGTTGTTGGCAATGAAATAGCAGTCGTCGGCAAGCTCCATATTTGTGAATGTTCCCATCATGCGGTTGCCGGTGTTTGTATTCTTTGGTTCCTTTACAACTTGCGTATTCTCTACATTGTTGATTAGGATATTTGTCTGCGTATTATCCTTCTTGCGAATGACAACAGGTTGTCCTGCCTCTACCGTACCATTCTCTATTAGCTCGAGCACAACACTCTCGTTGCCAATATTCTGCAAGGTGTAGAAGTTGCAGGTGTTAGCCTCGGATGTTGGGTCGATGGTGAATGGTAGACAGAGAGTTCCCCATTCCGACTTCATAGCTCGTGCATATGAAGCTGAAGTAACGTTGCAGTCTTCGTAGAGCGTGTATGCCTTGCTGTCGTCCAAAACCAACTTATTGATGTTGAGTGGACTACCTGTGGCTCCAATAATCTTATTGCCATTCGTGCCAACCTTCTTGGTGAGATAACCCGATTCGTAGTTTGCGTACTTACTATCCTTATTTTGAGAGATGAAGTCAATAGCACCTTTTAAGTTATCGCAGTTGCGGAACATATTTGAACTTGAAACTCCATATTTGAATGTGAAAAGATCGCTGACATAGATAGTCCGAAGCGCGGAGCATCCGTCAAACATATCGGTAACAGAAGATGCCAAACCAGTGCTGAAACTGGAAAGATCAAGCGTTTGAAGACTACTGCATCCCTTGAACAACCCATCCAGCTGCATTCTGGGCTTATCAGTTGTAAAGTTGGATACGTCAAGAGAGCTAAGACTACTGCAACCATTGAACATGTAGTTCAAGCCAGTATATAGCACATTCCTCGTATTGAAGTGAGACAAATCGAGCGACTCCAAATTTGAGCAGCCATTGAACATTTCGTACATGTTTGTCACATTCTCCGTATTGAAACTTGAAATGTTGAGATCATGGAGCTTTGTGCACCCATAAAGCATTTGGGCCATTGTTGTTACTTTCTCTGTGTTGAAATGGGAAAGGTCGAGCGTTTCGAGGTTCGAACACTTGGCAAACATCCCTGACATATTCTTGACGTTGGACGTGTTGAGGTTTTCGATACCCTCTATGCTGGTAAGATTCGTACAACCATTAAACCAATTGGAGCACGTCGTGTGGGTTTCATCCCGGAAACCAGCTTTGAAGACCACCTTCTTGATTTCTGCAGCATGGGTGTCCCAATTCGGATCATCTCCGTAGCCCAAATCATAGATGTTGTCGCCCGCAGGCTTCGTGCCGCTGCGATGGAAGGAGAGCGTGCCGGTTGGCGCATCCCATCGCACCCAACTGGCAGTAGCAGCCGTGAGATAACCTCCATCTCCCGTGTGAGCCATCGCCTTATTCGTCTTAGCAGTGGTAAAGTTGGGCAGTTTAACACATCCGTCAAAAACCCAAGAACCTAGGGTTACTTTATCTGTAGTAAATGCAGAAGTGACATAGATCGTCTTGAGGCTTTTGCAATTTTCAAACGCACCATACATGGAAACCATTTTGGGCGTTGCAAACGAGGAGAGATCAAGCGTCTCAAGCTTCGTACATGAGGCGAACATTGCAGTCATATCTGTCATGTTCTCCGTATCAAAACTACTAAAATCAATACTTTCAAGGTTAGTACATTCTTCAAACATGCTTTGCATTGCAGTAACCTTTCTGGTATTGAAACTGCTGAGATCGAGACTCCGAAGTGACGAGCATTTTTTGAACATTTCTACCATATTCGTCACATTTGCAGTATTAAAGCCAGAGAGATCGAGACTTTCAAGCGACTGACAAGAATTGAACATTGCCCACATATTGGTCACGTTTTCGGTATTAAAACTGGAGACATCGAGGGTTGCAAGCGTGCTACAACCGCAGAACATACTCTCCATAGTGGTTACTTGTCCAGTTTTAAAACTAGTAATATCGAGCTTGGAAAGCGCCTTACAGTCATAGAACATCTCGTTCATGTCTTTCACGTTTTCAGTATTAGAACCAGATAGATCGAGTTCGGTAAGACTTTCGCAACCTCTGAACGTTGCATTGAGATTAGTCACGCTGCTGCCTATGAAGCCTTTGGGCAACTTGATTGAGTGTAGATTCTTAGATTTCTCAAACATAGTTGCCATTGTTGTAACCTTTTCCGTATTAAAGGAAGACAAATCAAGTGTTTCCAAGCTGGTACAGGAGGAGAACATTAATCGCATATCATCGACCTCTGACGTGTTCAAATAGTCCAAGTGCTCAATCGTTGTCAAAGCTTCGAACGACCAAAACCAGCCTCCACAATCTTTGGGCCGTGCATCCTTGAAACTCTCGTCAAAGACCACGGTTTTTATTTCTCTTCTTTCAGCTAGAGTTTGCCACAAGGGACGTTGATCAATAATTTGGTCTTCCCCTACACGAAAATTCGAGTCATAATAGAGCGTGAGGGTATGAGTCTCTCGGTCCAATCTCGCATACATTTGTCGCGTTTGTGCCTGCGCCATCACGGGCTGCAGTAGCATAAGCATCAGCAAGAGCGAGAGCGCACATCGGCGCTGCAATAGATATTGGGTCATTTTCTTGATCATGATATAATGTTTTTTGTTAAGTTTTGTGCGCTATGGCAATTTGGTTGATTTTATAGATAACAGAGTGTTGTTGAGGCTATTCACCCCATAGAATTCCTTCAGAGTCTAATGTAAGTCCCTCATTTTTCAGTTCGTCGCTGTTATTAATCTTTTTATTGCTAACTGATAGCGTTGAGTTTGTTGACAGCAAACATGCCTCTGTTTCCACTACAACTATTTGTGGTTTTAGATAGTCTTTTTTCTTCATGCTTTATATTTTATGATTGTTGATGATTATAGCTTGGAGGTACAAAATAGGAAGATGGTACAAAAATAGAAAAAAGAAGTGAAACAAGGTGTCTCTTTCCTATGCTTAGGTGTCTCTTTGGTACCAAATAGGTGTCTCCTTGCTATTAAAAAGGTGTCTCCTTGGTACATATTCTGTTGATTTTGACATAAAAAACGACCGTTTGGGCTATGATGCTCAAAACGGTCGTTATGATGATATACTAAAAAGAGAAGGTTATGCCTTATGGTTGTTGGAGCGATTTTGTTCGCGCCAATCTGTTGGTGTGCAGCCTTCTCGTGCTTTGAATATGCGGTAGAGATGTGTGCGCGAAGAGAAACCACACTCAGACGAGATGATGTCGTTGCTATAATTAGGAAATTCTATCATCATCTTTTTGGCGGCACGGAAGCGTATGTCGCTTAGCCATAATCTGAATGTAGTTTTCAAACAATGGTCGAAGTATAGCGATAGTTCTTCCTTTGAAACGTTGATGGAATGGGATAGAGAGAGCAAGTTGGCATTGCCATCCTTATAGCCCAAAACTGCGCACCATTCGTCAAGCTTTTTCTGTATTTCTTCTCTGCGGTTATCGGTATGCAGACAAGAATAGTTGGCTTCTTCTATACCAGTGGAGTTGTGATTGTCTGTAGTCTCGCTAATTGGTTGTTCATCTTCGTTGAGCAAGTCTTCTGTTGGTACGTAACTATAGCCTAAGGCTACGAAACTAAGTATGAAGAAAAGAAAAGACACAAGTCCTAATGGTCCCACAATGTATAACAATGGTGTGAAAAGGATTGCCAATGGGGTTATCAAGGCGATAAGGAAAAGGAGGAACACGCTGGCTTGCGAATAGCGTACGTAGGGTAGGATGTCGCTGCCAGAAAGTTTCTCCAGCATTCGTCGTCTCTTTATCATTTCTTGGATGATAGATACAATGAAATAGACCATATTGATGGCAAACAAGGCGAGCATGACATATAGCCAATTACCTATATGCAAACTGTCGTGTTGGAAATAGCCAATGCCGAAACTGGTGACGATGGCGACATAGATGGCAGAACTAACCACATATATTCGCCATCGGCGCATGTGGGTTGCCTCAATATGGTAAATGCCCAAAGCTATAAGAGAAAAGCATGGAGTATAGATAAGGATGTTGATGGTGGCTCCCATGGCATCGTTGGTGGCTCTGAAACCATAGCACATTTGTGCGAAGAATTGGGCTGCCATACCTATAATGCCTGCAAGCACAAACCTGCGCGAACGCTCATAGCGTGGGCTAATCCATTTCGCCTGCATGCGAGTGATTAGCAGGATGAGCGCATTGAAGAGCATGAAGAGGAAGCATGCAAATTGTAGCAGATATAGATTGTTCATAAGACACAAGTTACATAGATTATCATTCTAAATAATATGGGCAAGACTTCTGACTGCGCATAGGTTGCAGGCAGATGTCTTGCCCAGTATGGAGTAGGTGGCTCCAACTTGTATTTGTTAGGAAGAAAAACTTCCTATTACTTTGTCATATCATAGACAACATCCATGAGCTTTTTGCCAAGTTCGTCGGCTTTGTCCATGGTGTTGGCCTCGCTATATACACGGATGATAGGCTCGGTGTTGCTCTTGCGAAGGTGTACCCAAGAGTCAGGGAAGTCAATCTTTACTCCGTCGATATCGTTGACAGTAGCTGTAGGGTCAGAAGCAAACATCTCCTTAACCTTTACAAGGATAGCGTCAACATCGGTAGATGCAGTGAGGTCGATGCGATTTTTTGCTATAGAATACTCAGGGAAAGAAGCTCTGAGCTCGCTAACCTTGCAACCCTTGTGAGCAAGACTTGAGAGGAAGAGGGCGATACCAACCAAGGCATCACGACCATAGTGGCTCTCTGGATAGATAACTCCACCATTGCCTTCGCCACCGATAACGGCACCAACTTCCTTCATCTTGGTTGTTACGTTAACCTCGCCAACTGCTGCTGCAGAGTAAACGCCACCATGCTTCTCGGTGACATCACGCAGAGCGCGAGTAGAACTGAGGTTTGAAACGGTGTTGCCAGGAGTGTGTGACAATACATAGTCGGCTACGCTAACCAAGGTGTATTCCTCGCCAAACATCTTACCGTCTTCGCATATGAAAGCCAAGCGGTCTACATCAGGGTCTACTACGATACCCATGTCGTAGCCGCCCTTAGCGATGAGATCCATGATGCCAGTGAGGTTCTTTGCCAATGGTTCTGGGTTGTGGGCGAAGTCGCCGTTTGCCTCACCATTGAGGAATGTATATTCTACGCCAAGTTTGTCGAGAAGTTTTGGAAGGATAACACCACCAACGCTGTTGATAGAGTCGACAGCCACCTTGAAGTGTGCATTCTTGATAGCCTCTACGTCAACGAGCTGCAATGCCAAAACGCTATCTATATGCTTCTGGTCGAAGCTGTTGTCTTCTGTATATTTGCCTACATGGTCAACGTCAGCATAGTCGAAATCTTCGCTATCAGCAATTGCCAATACCTCGTTTCCTGCAGCCTTGTTGAGAAATTCACCCTTGTTGTTGAGAAGCTTCAAAGCATTCCACTGACGAGGATTGTGGCTTGCGGTGATGATGATACCACCGTCGGCATTGCTCATTGTTACAGCGAGCTCGGTGGTAGGAGTGGTAGCAAGACCGATGTTAACAACATCATAGCCCATACCCATGAGGGTACCACAAACGATGTTGCAAACCATCTGACCGCTGATACGAGCGTCGCGACCAACAACAATCTTGTTGCTGCCATTAGTGGTGTTGCGACGTATGTAGGTAGCGTAAGCAGTTGTGAACTTTACAATATCCAATGGGTTGAGTGTATCACCAGGCTGTCCGCCAATGGTGCCACGAATACCGGAAATAGATTTAATCAGTGTCATAGTAATAAATATATAATAATGTGTCGTTCGTTTATCTACCGCGCTCGTAGGTGATAGTGTAGAAGCAAGGGTAAACGCTAGAAGTGGCGTTGCTATGACCCATATCGTGAGGCACGATGAGCTTGACCTTTGCTATCTCGTCGGTTATGGCAGTTGGTCTACCGATATTAATATAAGGCAGAGGAACGAGCCAGCCAGACAATACAGAAGTGTTGGTAGAGCTACCATTCTGTGCCAACATAAGGCTTTCGCCATTGATGAACGAGGCTGTGAATGTGCCGCTATTGTTGGTTACGTTCATCTTATCAACGATAGAACCATAATAGAGGATATCGTTGGTTAGCTGAACAGAGTCGGTGAGGATGTTCTTTTCGGTGAAGCGGCAAAGAACGGTGGCAGTCTCGCCATCCTTTATCTTCTCGCCACAACCATTACGGATAATCTGCATGTAAACACCCTTGGATGTGAACAATACATATTCGTTTTTAGAAACATCAGTCTTATAGCCATTGGCAGCAAACTGCTCTTCGCTGATGACATGGATAGCCGAGTCGGCAACGAATTTAGCAATGGCAGTACGTTCACGCTTTTTCTGGTCTGCATAAGTCTGTCTCTTATACACATCTCCGAGCCCACGAGACGCGTA
>OWJS01000933.1_pt1 | contig 10396 bp, 7 predicted proteins | sample 1732961 | NCBI WGS metagenome assembly OWJS01 (sample SAMN05065774, study PRJEB22554) | human gut metagenome | biome: ENVO:2100002; feature: ENVO:00000062; material: ENVO:00002003 | host: Homo sapiens | place: USA
AGTCATTAGTTTTTGTGAGAAAGAAATTCATAACCTTGCTTTTGAGGGGTAAAATCTGCGATTACCAAAAAGGTTAAAATAAAGTGTGCGCTCGTCGCACACTTTCGCGCGCGAGCGGTATGCTCAGCATAAACTTCATCTCCGCGAGCTGCGCATCCCCGCGGAGCGTTTTGATTCATAGGAAAGAATTTCCTATGAATCAAAAAAATAGCATCCACCGTCCCCGGTGAATGCTATCTCCTAACTCATATGCAATTGTTCGGCTCATTGGATTCAATCGTATATCTTCCGCTGTCAAAGTCCACACGCAGTCTTGCGAACGCCTCACCGAGTTCCCATCCGATGGTAAGTAAAGCACCTTCACAATAAACCTCAACTTTGGCATCCTCCGAAAAAACACTCCATGTGTTCCGCATCCGGATCAACTCCAGCTGCTTTCTTACAATATCCTTCTGAAGACCGGAAACAATATCCTCATTCGATAAATTGGTGCGATTGATTTCTTTATGACCGGATTCTCCGGCACGCAGCACTGCTTCATGATCATTTTTTCCGGCAAACAGATCCAGATACCAGATCTGCGGCTTGCCCGGCATAAACATCTGGATTGCCCGTGCCAGCAGCAGCTTGGCATCATCCTCTCCGAGCGCACTGTAATATGTGGCATTTACCTGATAATAAATGTTCTTCTGTCCATGAAGATTCTTTACCATTCCGCCCCTTGATACGATCAGCCGGATCAACTCCTGTATATCCTCTTCCGGCAGGATTCCTTTCAGATCCAGAAGCGGGATTCCATCATGACATCCCAGCATATTGACCGTAGCAATCTTTTTTTCCACGATTTCCTTTGCCCATGCGGCAAGATAAACTCCCCGTTTGTGCTCAATCGCGTCAATGATAAGTCCCGGCAGGAAAAAATCATAGGCCGGATATCCCTTTTTTGCAAGTGTATCGTAAATTTTTTCTTCATACGCAGCATGAATTTCCGGCAAAAGCGTAAGTCCTGAGGGCTGCGCAAGATTCTTGATCTGCTGAAGAAAATCCCAGGTTTCCGGATCGTTCAAAAAACTCTTTTTCCCGGGTGTTTTCGGTGCATAGGCAAACGCATCGAGCCGCACGATGGAAGCTCCGTAAGAGGCAATTTTACCCAATGTATCGCAATAAAAATCCCAGACCTTCTGCGACTTGATATTTAAATCCATCTGCCCCAAATACTCTCTGCCATGTACCTCCTGATAAAAAGTATTCCAATACGGTACTTTTTTCCCATCCGGAAACTCTACCATAAGAATCGGCAATCCCGGCTTTCGGAAAAACATCTTTTTCAGATATTCTTCATCCGGCTGAATATACCCTTCTTCCGTCATCTTCCCATAGCCATCCCAAAACTGATTCCAGTTGATGAAAAAATTACGATATTCCGACTGTTCGCCTTTTGCCACAAGATCCTTAAATTGCGGTGATTGCGCAGATGCATGATTTAAAATAAAATCCAGCTTCAGATCTATTCCAAGTTCTTTCAACCGTTCCAGATCATCGCGCGACGCCAGTTCTTCGTTAAGTTCATAGTCGATCACAGAAAATCCCCGATCCAGATCCGAATGGTACAGACTCGGCAGAATATAGAAAGAAGAAAACACATCCTTCATTTCCTCTTTTTCCAACAAATTTACAATATCTCCAAGTGTTCCGCCCAGGCTGTCCGGATATGCATTGAGCATCGGTTTATTGTTCATAGACTTTTTTATCCTTTCCGACAATCAGTTTCGCACGATTGCGCTGCCGCTTTAATTTCTCACCCTCAAGTTCCACGACCATATTGATAAACGGGCTTGCCGCATTGGCATCCCTGTTTCTGCGAATGCGTCTTTCTCTCGTTTCTTCCGGTGAACTTTCAAGAAAAACCGGTAGATCCACACCTTCTAGGTATTCACTTCCGCCATGTGTCCATTCGACAATAAGGACCCGGATTCCTTCAAAGGATGTCTCTTCCGAAAATATTTCCCCGTCTTCCCTGCCCATATGGCGAAGTGTAATTGTGTTTTTTCCGGCATGAAAATCCGCAAGCACCTCATTGATACGGTCAAAATCAATTTCCTGCGGAGTTCCCAGATAGTCCCGCAGTCCGTCTTCACCGGACTCCTCAAAAATGCGCAGGCGCTCCTCATCATTGCGCTTCGGAATGCGATGCGGATAATCATCTCCTCCCAGCAGGAAGCAGCCGATTCCATCATTTAACAAATATTGCTGCAACGCACCGGCAATCGTTGTCTTCCCGGATCCGGAGCCGCCGAACAGGCTAATGACCAGCCGCTCATGTTCCTGCTTGTCTTTACACCATGCTCCCACTTTCTCATACAAATGTAACGCCTCCGTCAATTCGACAAACGAGAACTGGTAAGCCTCATATTCGTGTTTGAAGAAAGGCAATACGATTCCTGTATGCATAAGCGCCGCACCGGAATATTGCTTTCCGCTATATTCTTCCAGATAGACAGCCTCCGGCTTTAAGCCACGCAGACGCACATAGACGGCTGCCTGATTTGCTTCCGCCATCAGCCGGACAACGCTGACCAGCGCACGATCCTGTTCCTTTGAAACCGACATCCATGCGGCGATCTCATCATGGATCGGATCGGACAGACGCCAGTAGGTACCCTCGTTGATCAGACGCTCATATTTCTTATAAGATGCAATCTGCTCCCGGATCTGCTGCTTTTCTTCATCCGATAACAAAGCCGGATTCAGCTCATATCCAAAGGTTCCCGCCATCGCAGTCACGCCGCGGGTATGAAAGCTTGTAACCCTGCCGGTCTGATGATTCGGCACTGCAGACACATGCGCCCCCATCGCAGAGACCGGATAAAAGAAAGAAGTACCATACTGTATTCTTGTGCGGTTGATCGCATCCGTATTATCACTACACCAGATCTGTGGCGAATAATAAAGCATTCCTGCATCAAATCTTCCGCCGCCGCCGCTGCAGCCCTCCAGAAGCATATCCGGATAACGGCTCGTCAGGCGTTCCATAAAATCGTACACGCCAAGGACATAATCATAGGTAAGATTTCCCGCATACACATCTGCCATGCTCCGGTTCATGTCCCACTTGACATAATCAATCTCTCCCTGATCCAGCACTGCACAGATCTGCTCAAACACCTGATCCCGCACTTCTTTTCTGGAGAAATCGAGAAGCAGCTGATTTCTTGAACGGATCGGCTTTCTTCCCGGAATCTGAATTGCCCAGTCCGGATGCGCACGGTAGAGATCACTGTCCTCATTTACCATCTCCGGCTCGATCCAGATTCCGAATTTCACTCCCTGCTCATGCACACGCCGGATCAGTTCTGACAGACTGCCGCCAAGTTTTTTTTCATTGACGTACCAGTCCCCCAGCGAGGAATTATCATCATCACGTTTTCCAAACCAGCCATCATCCATGACAACCATATCAATGCCCAGAGAAGCAGCTTCTTTTGCCAGATTTACAATCGTCTCCCCGGTAAAATCAAAGTATGCAGCTTCCCAGCTGTTGATCAGTACCGGACGGCTCATGTGCACATACTTGCTGCGGCACACATGATTTCGAATACAATTATGATACTGCTGCGACAAAGCAGACAGACCGTTTTGTGAATACGATAAGATCACTTCCGGAACTGTAAATGTATCGCCAGCTGCAAGCGGATAAGAAAACAGTTCATCATTTAAGCCCATAAGAAGGCGCGTCTGATTGTACTGATCCCGCTCTGCCTCACAGAAAAAGTTTCCACTGTATACCATAAGCATTCCGTAACAGTTTCCAGCCTCTTCCGTCGTTCCCTGCTCTGTCAGAATGACCGCCGGATTATACTGGTGACTGGAAGTGCCTCTTCGGCTTCCGAAAGCGATCGTTCCGTGGCCAAGCACTGTGCGTTCCACGTTCCGCTCAAAAGCATGCTTTCCATAGAAACGGATCACATCATAATTACCGCTTACGAAATCCAGACATGCCGCTGCTGCTTTCTCAATCGTAACCGTCTCTGTCCCTATGTTTCGGATCACAGCACTTCTTGTGATCACATCGGCTTCTTCGAGTACCCCATACAACAGATGCACTTCCATTCCCGCATTCTCATCGGCAAGAACAATTTCAAGCGTCTGTGCTTCTGTTTCATCTGCCCATACCGCAGGAAGTCCCGGTAAAGCATATTTTCCTTTCCGGATTTCATGCTTTTTATAAAGCAGATTGGTGCTTTCTATCCCTCTGCTATTCTTGATGTCAAGCGCAATATTGCGGTAATCACCGGTTCCAAGCGTTGGAAATTCCTGCGGAAGCGCGTCCAGTGAATAGGTACGGTCCGCACCTGCGGCATACGGATTTCCCGAAAATCCACGGTCCGCGTAAGTCAGCACATATTCCATGGAACTATTATTTTTTGCTCCATAATACAAATGAAGCAAATAACCAAGCGAATCCACCTGCATCTGATAGGTGCTGTGCTTTGTGTGTAATGTAAAAATTCTTTTATTCGGATTGTATATAATTGCCATATCATAACCTCTTTTTATTTATCCTTTAACCGCACCATTTGCCACACCGTTTAAAATCTGCTTCTGACAGATCACGTAGAAGATCAGAATCGGAATCAATGCCAGAATATAAGAAGCAAACGCCAGATTATAGTTCGTTCCAAACTGTGTCTGGAAATTCAGCTGTGCGAGTGGCAGCGTATTCTGTCCGGTTCCTGACATGATCACAAGCGGGGTCATGACATCATTCCATGTACCGAGTGCCGTCAGGATTGCGACCGTCGCATGCATCGGTTTCATCATCGGAAATACGACCCTCCAATACGTTGTCCAGGTGCTTGCACCATCGATATCCGCAGCTTCTTCCAGCGCTACCGGAATATTCTTCAGATATCCACTATAGAGCAGTACATTCATCGGCATATAAAATACCAGATAAAGGATGATAACACCCGCACGGTTTCCAAGCCCCATATGCGCCGTCTGTTTTACAAGCGGCATCATCAGAATTGAAAATGGCACAAACATACCACTTACGATATACAGATAAATAAATCGAAAACTCTTCTTTCTCGCCATCCCCCGTCCGATCACATATCCTGCGATGGAATGGATCAGAATTGCCAAAGCGATCGTCACCAATGTAATCAAAAGACTGTTGCCCAGAGAATGCCAGAAATCCGTCACTTCCATTGCCTGACGGAAGTTATCCAGACTCCATTGTTTCGGAAAAGCAAGCGCCCCTGCCACATCGTTGGTCATATCACTCGGCTGTTTGAATGCAATGATCACAGCCATATACAATGGAAAAAACACCGTAACAGTTCCAAGGATCAAAACAATGGTAAGTACCCAGTTGGTTTTCTTTTTCATTTCCATTATAACTGTTCCTCCTTCTTATTCATAACGACCATCTGAAACAGAGAGATTGCCACGATCACAACAAAGAAAATAACCGCATTCGCACTCTGGAATCCAAACTGTCCGCCATCCATACCATTTCTGTAGATCAGATAAGAAATGGATTCTGTACTCTGCGCCGGTCCACCCTTGGTCAAGGACATAATCTGATCAAATACCATAAGGAAATTCTTGGTGCTAAGCACTAAATTGATCGTAACAAAAGGCATCACAAGTGGAAATGTCACCTTCCAGAACTGCTTCCAGCTGCTTGCACCATCAAGCATGCTTGCCTCGTACACTTCCTCCGGAACGGTCTGCAGACCGGAGATATAAATAATCGTATTCATCGCGACCGCCTGCCATACACCAACGATCAGCACGCCGATCCATGCATATTTCTCACTGGCAAGGATACTGTTCTGCAGGAAACCAATGTGAAAAACATTTCCCACAGCCGGAAGAATATAAGTAAAAATGAAACTGAAAATATAGCCGATAACAAGTCCGCCTAAAATATTTGGCACAAAGTAGATTCCGCGGAGTGCGCTCTTGCAGCGGATACTGCTGTTGAGTCCCACTGCCATCATAAGGCTGAGCACATTGACAAGAATGGTGCCGGCCAGTGCATATTTAAATGTAAACAGATAGCTTTTTCCAACCCGCGCATCGGTAAACAGATCCATATAATTTCGGAAACCGACGTAATCATACGAACCATAGCCTTTATAATTTGTAAAGCTGTAAATCACACCTTTGATCATCGGCAGTGTATTAAACGCAAAGAACAAAATCACAACGGGTATCACGACTGCCCAGAATGTTTTATCCCTGTTTGACACTTTTCTTTTCATTGTGCATCCTCCTGTTCATTCTGATAATCCTGTACTTTTCGGATCAGATCCCGATTGTAGCGCTTCCAGTCCGAATCGAATTTTTTCAAAAACTTATCCTGTGCATTGTCACTTGTATCAAGCAGGAATGTCTGGATCATAGCATCCACGCTCATCTCACTCGGATAATGATGATCCTGATAATCCGCCATCCGGTTGTTCTCGATATAGTCTTTCATATCTTCAAGTGTTTCCGGAATCGCAAAATTTCCATCCTTGCAGGCAATTCCTCCCTGAGCATCCAGATAAATCTGAATCGTCTCATCGTCATACAGATATTTTAATACCTCATATGCCGCTTCTTTGTTTTTGCAGGCCTTCATCACCGAGAACTGCAGATCAATTCCGGAATTGAGAACATTGTCCGCCTCATTCTCATTTGCCGGAAATGTAAAGGAACCGATATTCATATCCGGATTCACCGATTTAATCTGTGGTATCGCATAACTTCCGATCGGATACATCGCAGATTCTCCGCGTGCAAAAGCGGTGCAGGCATCGTTATAGCCATACGCATATGGATTTTTTTCCGCATAATCCAATATCGCACGCATTTTTTCAGCAACCGGTCCATAAGTTTCTGAAAAGGTCGTATTTCCCATATTTACCTGATTGCAGGTATCTGAATCCGTAAGTCCGACAGCCAAGGCATTCCACGGAGCCAGACAGGTCCATGTGTCCTTAAATCCCAGATACAGCGGAAGTGTTCCACTCTCCCCTATCGTGTCACACAAAGCGGTAAACTCACTCCATGTTGCCGGTACTTTCCACCCATTCTCTTCAAACAGATCCTTGTTGTAAAGAATGCCGGCCGCGTTTGCAACATATGGAAGTGCATATACCCCTTCTTTTGGTATAAACTCCAATTCCTTATCCATATCAAGATACGCCTGCTTCACGGTTTTCACCTCATCCAGATCCGAAATATCTTCAAACAGATCTGCATCCAGAAAATTGGAATAATTGATATCTCCACCGATTGCGATAATATCCGGATAGTCTTCACGGATGAAACGCGTTTTCAAAATTGTCATAGCTTCATTTGGAGATGATATCGTCAAATGAATGTCTTCATGTGTTTCATTGAATCTCTTCTCAATTTCTTCAAACGCGGCAACCGCTTCCGGCTTGTAAGAAACCACTTCAATTTCTGTCTTACCACTTGAACCTTTGCCACTTCCGCATCCTGTAGCACCAGTCACGCCGATTCCCAATGCCAGTGCAAGCGCCACACTGCGACAAATACTCTTTTTTGCCATATCTTCTTCCTTTCTCCGCTTTGTTTTGCTTTCTTTTAATAAATCAATTATAACATACCCTTTTGCATACAAAAATAGCATCATTTTCATTGTTTTATGTCAAAATGCGATATTTTGTGGTATAATCATCGCAGATGTCGCATTATGGTATATAAGGAGATTGCTATGGACAAAACTTTTTTTCATATTTTTCCAAATGAGAATTTCATTGATCTGTGCATGTATCAATTCGGATATGAACAATGTGAGGCGGGTCACTCCTTTGGTCCGGCTACACGTAACCATTACTTATTTCACTATGTTCTCTCCGGAACGGGAACTTTGTTGGCAGATGATGCCAAAGGACATACCAGAACCTATTCCATAAAAAGCGGACAGGGCTTTATGATTTTTCCCGGACAGATCAATACTTATATCGCAGACTCCCGGCTGCCATGGGAATATATGTGGATTGAATTTGATGGATTGCGCGTCAAAGAAACGCTCGCTATGACGGATCTGTGCAAGGATTCACCCGTTTATCATTCCCACTCAAAGGAATTACGGGAAAATCTCGCCAATGAAATGCTCTATATCATCCAGCATTCAACAGAGTCACCGTATCATATGATCGGCCATCTGTATCTGTTTTTGGATCATCTGCTGCAGTCTGCCAAATCGACCAGCCTTGCTCCAAGTGGCAGAATGAGTGAATACTATATCAAAGAAGCAATCAATTACATTGAACAAAACTTTCAGAACAATATCTCTATCGAGGATATCGCGGCTGTCTGCGGCATCAACCGAAGCTATCTCGGAAAAATTTTCCGCAGCCTTGTCGGTCAGTCTCCTCAGGAGTTTCTGATCAACTATCGTATGATCAAGGCTACCGAATTATTAAAGCTGACCTCCCTATCCATCGCAGATATCGGATCTGCGGTTGGATATGAAAATCAGCTTCATTTTTCGCGTGCCTTTAAAAATGTCTATGGAGTGTCACCGAGAGACTGGCGGAACCAGCACCGATAACGCTTAAATTAGTGATGGAACAGACGGATTCCGGTAAAGCTCATGACCATTCCATACTTGTTGCAGGTATCGATCACATTGTCATCACGGACAGATCCGCCCGGCTCGGCAATGTATTTTACACCGCTCTTGTGTGCGCGCTCGATATTGTCTCCGAATGGGAAGAACGCATCCGAACCAAGTGCAACATCCGTATTCTTGTCAAGCCATGCGCGCTTCTCCTCAGCGGTAAAGACATCCGGCTTTACCTTGAAGATATTCTGCCATGCGCCGTCCGCAAGGACATCCATATAATCCTCACCCATGTACAGATCGATCGCATTGTCACGGTCCGCACGCTTGATTCCGTCAACGAACTGTAAACCAAGCACCTGTGGCGACTGACGCAGCCACCAATTATCTGCCTTCGATCCGGCAAGGCGTGTACAATGGATTCTCGACTGCTGTCCTGCACCGATACCGATTGCCTGTCCGCCCTTTACATAACATACGGAATTGGACTGTGTATACTTTAATGTGATCATCGCGATGGCAAGATCAATCTTTGCCTGCTCGGTCAGTTCCTTGTTCTCAGTCACGATATTATCAAAGAAATGCTCATCGATATGTAACTCATTTCTTCCCTGCTCGAATGTGATTCCGAATACATCCTTGCGCTCGATCGGAGCCGGCTCATAATCCGGATCGATCTCGATCACACAATAATTGCCTTTTTTCTTCTGCTTTAAGATTTCAAGTGCCTCGTCGGTATATCCCGGAGCGATCACACCATCCGATACCTCTCTTTTGATAACCAAAGCGGTTGCTGCGTCGCAGACATCCGAAAGAGAAATGAAATCGCCGAAGGAAGACATACGATCCGCACCTCTTGCACGAATGTAGGCATTTGCAAGCGGAGTAAACTCCACATCCATGTCATCAACCCAGTAAATCTTCTTCTCAACCTCAGACAGAGGAAGTCCGACAGCCGCACCGGCCGGTGAAACATGCTTGAACGAAGTTGCTGCCGGAAGTCCGGTTGCTTTCTTTAACTCACGAACAAGCTGCCATCCGTTGAACGCATCAAGGAAGTTGATGTATCCGGCTCTGCCGTTCAATACTTTAATTGGAAGCTCTCCATCCTGCATAAAAATTCTGGAAGGCTTCTGATTTGGGTTACATCCGTATTTTAATTCATATTCCTGCATGATAATTCTCCTTCATATATCCTGTGTTTCACTTATTTCATGGTCTTCGATTTCAAGACACCTCTGTGCCCATATCTGATTCCGCGTTTACTTATTTTTATTCATGATTCTTGACTCATATTTTCCGGTCTCAATATCAATAAAACGTACAAAAAGCGATACCTTATTCTCTTCGTTTAAGTTCTCCCATACCATGTTGGTAAAGCTATCGATGTCTCCGTCGATCTCTACCCATGTAGGCTCACCCTCAAAGCTTGGAAGCGGATTGCCATCTCCCATATAAGTGTGGATGAAATGTCCCTCACCGGCTACCGGATCGGAATATGCAAAGGTGTAACGGTTGCAGGCATCCGGATTGCCGTTGTTGCTTTTTAAAATCGACATTGCATAATTGAACTCACCATTGTCAATGTGCATGATTCCTGAAATACGAGGCGTATAATTCGGAGCATCCGGCTCGAACTCTCTGGTGCGGAGTGCCTGTTCAAAGGTCTGCTGCTTATCCATCAGCTCATAGATCGTATCGGTCTGGTCACCGTTTGTCACGATCGTCTTGTTGCCAAGTACACGAACCGGTGCATAAATGATCAGGCTCGGATCCTCCAGCTTACTCGGATCAAATGCCTGTGTA
>OWJS01000936.1_pt1 | contig 10360 bp, 9 predicted proteins | sample 1732961 | NCBI WGS metagenome assembly OWJS01 (sample SAMN05065774, study PRJEB22554) | human gut metagenome | biome: ENVO:2100002; feature: ENVO:00000062; material: ENVO:00002003 | host: Homo sapiens | place: USA
ACGCGTAAGATCGTCGGCAGCGTCAGATGTGTATAAGAGACAGTCTCCACACATCCATTTCACAATTAGTCGATATACTAACATCATAGATAAGAAATAAACTTTTTCTTTTTCATATTTTCCTCGCACCCTCACAAGGCGCGAGGTCCTCCCTTTAAATAGAAGATTTTTCTTTCTCATACTAATCTTTTTCATAAAAAACCCGGTGTCTGATGACACCGGGTTTTGTTATTTTCATCAACTGCATACATGAAACGTTACCGCCGTTCCTGCTTCATGATATCATATTGGAAGATTCTATGATTGCATTCCAATAAGCAGAAAAAGCGCTTGGCACGGCATAACGTTCTCTCGCATCGGACGCCTCTACAAAAAGCAGTTCATTTGCTTTCTGTCTACATTTACGCCTCTCGTCTCTTTTCGCACTATCCTCTTCCGGAAATTCCCGTCCGGGTTCCTCGATCAATACCGCATATCCCTTCATATGCCATTCTACATGTGAAAAAATATGTTTTGCCTCGGCAAGCGGTACAATACGAATCGGTCTGTAGCCAAGGTCTTCAATATATTGTAAGGCCTCCTGTTGATTCAATTTCTGTTCACAATTCGGGAGTTCATACAGTCCTGCCAGAAGCCCCTTTCCGGGACGCTTGTGAAGAGCGACTTTCTCGCCATCCCGAAGAATGAAAACCGTCCTTTCTTCAATGCGTCGGGCCGCTTTCTTCTTCTTGACCGGAAGTTCGTCGATTCGCTCCTGCAATCTTGCTTCACAAAACGCATTCCACGGACACTCTTCGCAATGCGGTGCACCGTTCGGCACACAGACCATCGCCCCGAGTTCCATTAAAGCCTGATTGAATTTTCTTGGAATAAGTAATCCTTGTTGGATTTCCATCAGCTGCTGTAAACATTCCTGCATATGACTGCGCACAGACTGCTTCATGATATCCGAATCATCTGCACAAACACGGGAAATCACGCGAAGCACATTGCCGTCTACTGCCGGAACCGGCTTATTATATGCAATCGAAGTAATTGCACCGGCGGTATACGCTCCGATTCCTTTGAGTTTCAACAGTTCCTCATAGGAATCCGGTATCACCCCACTGTATTCATCCATAATCTGCTGCGCCGCTGCATTCAGGTTCCGCACCCGATTGTAATATCCCAACCCCTCCCAAAGTTTCAGATACCGGTCCTCCGGACATTCTGCCAAAGACCTCACATCCGGAAGCTCCGTAATAAATCGCTCAAAATATGGCTTTACCGCCTCTACCCTCGTCTGTTGCAGCATAATCTCGGAAATCCACACATAATAAGCACTTGGCTGATCGCGCCACGGAAGGACACGCGCATGTGTATCGAACCAGTTTTGGAGAGGCTCTGTTATCTGCATCAAATCAAAATCATCGATCATTCATTTCGTTCCTATCTATTCTCTGCTTTCTTTCATTCTATATGAATTAACATGTGCGCTTGTTGCACACTTTCACACACGAGCGATATGCTCGGCATAAGCTGCATCTCCGCGAACTACGTATCCCTGCAGAGCGTTTTGGGATGGTTGCAGCTCTATTTACACTCTCAGGAACTTTGCCGAATAAGCCGGAAGGTTTAAACCGCCATTTAATTCTACCGTTTCGCCGCTGATCAGATCCGTTGCCTGAGATACCCCCGCATCAAATCCTGCCCAGAAATCCTGGTCCGTTGCATTGATTGCAACATAGACACGCTCACCTTCCCACTCACGCTGGAATACACACTGTCCGTTGGTCAGTACCGTAGACGTAAAGTTGCCGTACTGCAATGCTTTGGAGGCTTTCTTTGCAGCGCTCAACTTTGCAATAAAACCGGTCAGTTCATTCCACTGCGGCTCGTCAAACGACACGCGAAGCGCCGGATCGCCGTCCTCCTTGCGTCCTTCCGCCCCCCACTCACTTCCGTAATATACGCATGGGATGCCCGGCATACCAAACGCAAGTGCATAGATCAAAGGCAGATGCTTCTTATTATTCAGAATCGATGCCACTCTGGTTACATCATGATTGTCAACAAAAGACAGAAGATGCTTACCCTTATAAAGCGTCCAGTTCTCCGGACCAAACTGACGGAGCAGAGAATGATTGATTTCAAACATATTCATACTGTTAAAGCTGGAGTGAAGCCCCTTATAACACTCGTAGTTTGTCACGGAATGCAGCATCTCATCATTCATGATCTGATTGTAGTCACCGTGCAGGGTCTCTCCCAGTAAAAAGAAATCCGGTTTTAATTCATCACAGAAACGACGCAGTCTTCGGATAAAATCATGATCCAAGCAATAAGCCACATCCAGACGCAGACCGTTAATATCAAATTCTTCTACCCAGCCGCGGATGGCATCAAAAATATGATTGATCACATCCTCATTGCGCAGATTCAGTTTTACCAGATCATAGTTTCCTTCCCAGCCTTCATACCATAATCCATCATTATAGTTCGAATTACCGTCAAAAGCGATACGCGCAAACCAGTTCACATACGGTGACTGTTCGCGATTCTTAAGCACATCCTGAAAAGCCCAGAACCCTCTTCCGACATGATTGAACACACCGTCTAAAACAACTTTGATTCCTTCCTTATGAAGATTGTCACACACTTCGGCAAAATCTTCATTCGTCCCGAGTCTTGTATCAATCTTTGTATAGTCTCTTGTATTATACCCATGTGTGTCCGATTCAAACACCGGGGAAAAATAGATGGCGTTGGCTCCCACCTTCTTAATATGAGGAATCCAATCATTCACCTTCTTAATTCTATGCTCCAATCTTCCATCATTTTCAAACGGAGCTCCGCAAAATCCTAATGGATAAATCTGATAAAATACACTTTCATATGCCCACATAAATTATCCCATTTCCTTTCTTACTCTGCACACTGGACCTCATGGCTGCCTTTGTGCATACTTTATGTCGCATTCAACGCTGCCTTTTTATTGTATCACGTTTTTTTCTGCCTCTCCACCCAAAAATCTGGTCTTGTAATTTTTATCAAATTTGGTTCTTTTCGAAAGTCCAAGCATGCGCTATATTGATAAAAAAAAAGAAAAGAGGATTTGTTATGACAAACGAAAAATTAAAAAAATTGATTTTAACCGCTTTATTTGCGGCTTTGGCATGTATTGCCACAATGATCATGAAAATTCCAACCCCCGGCACAGGCGGATACATCCATGTCGGAGATGCCATTGTCATCCTTTCCGGAGTAGTCTTAGGACCATGGTACGGATTTGCTGCAGCCGGCCTTGGCTCCTGTATGGCAGACCTGATCGGTGGATATTTTATTTATGTTCCGATCACTTTCGTTATCAAAGGACTGATTGCACTGGCAACCGGACTTGTTTACCGTGCGATCGGTAAATCCAACAAAATGCGTTACGCCGGTGTCCTTCTCGGCGGTGTGATCGATATCGTTTTTGTTGCAGGCGGCTACTTCATATGCGAATTCTTCATCTATGGAGCCGGAGCTTTCGAAAGCATTCCTGCCAACATTATTCAGGGTGTCGGCGGACTGATCATCTCCGCAGTGCTTTATCCGGCACTGATCGCAGTACCGTATATTCGCCAGCAGGCATTCGGCATTGCAGATAAGCAGTAATTTCCATTTTTCATATGCTTAAAAGAAGGAGTTTCCGCTAAGCGGAGGCTCCTTCTTTTTAAGTAGCTATTCCTATCCGGTTATTGACAAAAAGACCGATGCGAATGCTCACACCGGCCTTAACGTTACCTTGTATGTATTTTAGAAATCAGTTAATGTAGCAGCTCTCTTCTCTAAGAACGCGCCCATTCCTTCCTTCTTATCGTGTGTATCATTTACAACACCGAACAGGTTTGCTTCCATCTCAACAGCGTTCTTGATATCCATGTCATAGCCGTTGTTGATTGCAGCCTTTGCAACAGATACTGCGTAGCTTCCTTTAGAGATGATCTTGGCAGCCATAGCCTTAGCGGTTGGCATAAGTTCTTCCTTCGCTACAACCTTGTTTACAAGGCCGATACGGTAAGCTTCGTTTGCATCGATATTATCGCATGTGAAGATCATTTCCTTAGCACGTCCCATACCAACAAGACGGGCAAGCTTCTGTGTTCCGCCGAATCCTGGGATAATTCCGAGACCACACTCAGGCTGTCCGAAAATTGCGTTCTCGCTTGCGATACGGATATCACAGCTCATAGAGATCTCGCATCCACCGCCAAGTGCAAAACCGTTGACAGCAGCGATGGTAACCTGACGCATATTCTGTAACTTAAAGAATGGCTCTGATGCTCTGATACCGAATGCACGTGCTTCAGGAGCTGTAAAGTTCACCATCTCAGCGATGTCAGCGCCTGCAACGAATGACTTGAACTCGTTACCCTTCTTATCCGGACCACCGGTTAAGATTACAACCTTGATATCATCGTTCTTCTCGATCTCTCCAAGGCATACGTTTAACTCGTCAAGAGTCTCACTGTTTAATGCATTTAAAGCAGCCGGTCTTGAGATTGCAAGTACGGCGATGCCATCAGCAACATCAAGTGTCAAATTCTTAAATTCGCTCATTGTATAAATCCTCCTATAATTGTGTGTAATACCTCCCAATGAAGTATTAACTCTGATAGTCCAATCGTAACACTTTGACAAAATTTTGTCAATCTATAGATTCCTTTGTTCGGTCTAGAAAAACCACTCTGCCGGAATTGCCCCAGCCATGATTTCATACGCCTTTTCGCTTGGGTGAAGATGATCCCCACTATCATTTCCTTCGGCAAAAGCCTCCGGATGATTTTCGTCCCTGACAGCCTCTTCAAAATCCACATATCCGTCAAATTTATCGGTCGTCCGGATCCAATGATTAAATTCATTTTTGATTTCTTCCCGGAATGGTGCATACGTGCGCCACCCATAGATTGGGAGCAGTGTTCCGCCGTATACCTTGTAACCTTTTTCTTTTGCATACCGGATATAAATATCCTCAACTCCGGCAATCAGATCGGCCGAAGTTGGCATATCCGACCAAGGCCGGAACTGATTAATCTCCACACCTACCGGATGGATAATGTCATTAATTCCATGCTGGATCAGCACCGCGTCCGCTCCGGCAGCTTCCATCTCAATTGGAAATCTCGTTGCGCCTTTTAATCCATATGCCGCATAGGTAATGCAGTCATACTGTCGCAAAATGCGCGTTCCGCTTACTGCACGCCGGATTATGGCTACGTTTCGAATGCCTTCGTTCCACAACCGGATTGCCAGATCATCCGGCCAGGACTGTGCGGTGATCGAATCTCCATAACAGATAAACGCATGATTTTCTGCTTTTGTTAATACATCCACCGTGTTCAGAAAATAAAACCAGTTTGTATTTCTCGTGTCATCCGCCGGAAGTCCTTCCTCCAAGGCATGATCGCCATATGCATACTGCCCCTTGGACAGTGGTCCGGTGATCAGCACACCAGCATTCATCTGCGTGAACTCGCCCAGATAAATGCTCACATTGACATCCGTTCCCGCTTTCGCCTCATAAGCAATCTCATCGCTTGTCACTTCTTTTCCCGGCTCGATCAAGACGGACTTCTCTCCATCAAATGTAACCGTTGTCTGCTCAATATAAACTTTACTCAATGTGACCGGCTCCGTTCCCGTCAGATTGGAAAAATGCAGCCGGAGTGCACATCCATCAAACACCATCCGGATCGGATAACGCAGCGTAATGTTTTTTGCATACATGGCTTCCTTTTGATCAGTAATCGAGGTTGCGTTGCCCCAGCAGGCGACCCATTTTGTATATTCTGTTGATTTCATCTTTCATCCTTCTTATAATATATCAAATTTGATTTTATTCGGTTTCATCCGACTCGATTCATTCCGAGCAAAAAAGCATTCATTCCTGGTATCACTACCAAACATGAATGCCTTATGCTCCAAAGTTATTCAATTACAGATCCAATTTCAGATCGTTCTCCTTGATCCAGCCCAACTTACGGAAAAAGCATCCGAACAGCCAGGTCAGAACTGCCGGCAGAACGAAGCAGACCATGATCAGTCCGATCCAGTCAAATGCGGTAATCGCCGTCTTCTCGCCTGCTGCGATATCGGCAAGCCAGCCGGTGTACACACCAATCTGTCCGACCAGTCCGCAGGTTCCCATACCGGATGCAACTGCTGCACCGTTCATCTTAAGCTGGAAAACGCAGGTTGCGATCGGTCCTGTGATCGCAGAAGTCAGGATTGCCGGAATCCAGATAAGCGGCTTCTTGACAATGTTGCCCATCTGCAGCATTGAGGTTCCGATGCCCTGTGCGACAAGTCCGCCCCAGCGGTTCTCCTTAAAACTCATGACTGCAAATCCAACCATCTGCGCACAACAGCCTGCAAGCGCTGCACCACCGGCAAGTCCGGTAAGACTTAACGCCGCACAGATCGCCGCGCTGCTGATTGGAAGCGTCAGTGCGATACCGACAAGCACCGACACGATGATTCCCATCAAAAAAGGCTGCAGTTCTGTCGCCCACATGATCGCATTACCCACGCCGCTTGCAACGAAACCGATACCCGGTCCCCACCAGAGAGCAAGACCGATTCCGACAAACGACGTGACAAAAGGCGTTACCAGAATATCGATCTTCGTCTCCTTGGAGACTGCTTTACCGAATTCTGCTGCAAAAATCGTTACGATCAGAACCGCAAGCGGTCCGCCCGCTCCAGCCACCTCCGATGCGTTTGCCGCCGTTCCCACTGCTGCCAGTGAGAACAATACAAGTGGCGGTGCCTGTAAGGCAAGTCCAATTGCCACCGCCATCGCTGCACCAGTCGCCGCTTTCGCATATCCGCCGATTGTGACAAGCAGCTCGATTCCAGCCTGCTCGCCGAGCGTTGAAAGGATCGTTCCCATCAAGAGAGAAGCAAACAATCCCTGCGCCATCGCAGACAGCGCATCGATGCCGTAACGTTTCGCCGTAATTTCAATATTTTTTCTTTTTAAGAATGCTTTCACACGCGACATTTCTAATTCTCCTCACTGCTATCTGCGCCGATCTGCTGCAATGCTGCAAGGAGTTCACCACTATCGATGTCACTCAGACCATTTAGCGCCTTTTCAAATAAGCCGACACCGTCTGAGTTCTCGCTGCATCCGTGCCCGCAGGTCATGCAGTTGTGTGTGCATTCCTCCTGAAGCTTATTCGTATCTTCCATCTTTTCCCTTTCTGGATTATTCGTGCTTAGGCACGATTTTCTCGATTCCACCCATGTATGGCTGCAACGCCTTCGGAATATTAACAGATCCATCTGCATTCAGGTTATTCTCAAGGAATGCGATCAGCATACGTGGTGGAGCAACAACCGTATTATTTAATGTATGTGCAAAATACTTCTTACCGTCTTTGCCTTTGACACGGATCTTAAGACGACGAGCCTGTGCATCCCCAAGGTTCGAGCAGCTGCCAACCTCGAAGTACTTCTTCTGACGCGGTGACCATGCCTCAACGTCGCAGGACTTCACCTTAAGGTCAGCCAGATCTCCGGAGCAGCACTCAAGTGTACGAACCGGGATATCAAGGCTTCTGAACAGATCAACGGTGTTCTGCCATAACTTGTCATACCAAACCTTAGACTCTTCCGGCTTGCAGACAACGATCATCTCCTGCTTCTCGAACTGATGGATACGATATACACCACGCTCCTCGATACCATGAGCGCCTTTTTCCTTACGGAAGCATGGAGAATAGCTTGTCAGTGTGTATGGAAGCTTCTCCTCATCGTTGATCGTGTCGATGAATTTACCGATCATAGAATGCTCAGAGGTTCCGATCAGGTAGAGATCCTCGCCCTCAATCTTATACATCATGGCATCCATCTCGTCGAAACTCATAACGCCTGTTACAACGTTGGAACGGATCATAAAAGGCGGTACACAGTAAGTAAATCCGCGGTCGATCATGAAATCTCTTGCGTAAGAGATGACTGCGGAATGGATTCTTGCGATGTCACCCATCAGGTAATAGAATCCGTTTCCGGCTACCTTTCCTGCTGCATCAAGGTCGATGCCGTCGAAACGCTCCATAATGTCTGTGTGATATGGAATCTCGAAATCCGGAACAACCGGCTCGCCAAACTTCTCGATCTCTACGTTGCAGCTATCATCTTTTCCGATCGGAACGGAAGGATCGATGATGTTCGGAATCGTCATCATAATCTTTGTAACCTTCTCGGAGAGTTCCTTCTCCTGTGCCTCAAGCTCAGTCAAACGTGTAGCGTTTGCAGCGACCTCAGCCTTGACAGCCTCAGCCTCTTCCTTCTTTCCCTGTGCCATCAGAGCACCGATCTGCTTGGAGATCTTGTTCTTGTTTGCACGAAGCTCATCTGCCTCTGCCTGTGCGGCACGAGCCTTTGCGTCCAGCTCGATCACTTCATCAACGAGTGGAAGCTTGTGATCCTGGAATTTCTTCTTAATGTTCTCCTTAACAACTTCTGGGTTCTCTCTTAAAAATTTTAAATCAATCATGACATCCTCCTATTAGTAGATATGATTTTTAAAAGCAAATTTCACGATTTCCCGCAACCATCATGACATGCGCCAAGCATTCATCCAAACATGTATAATCTTTTATTCAGAAATAAAAGACCCTCCGCCCCAGATTCTTCATCTGGGACGAAAGGTCATGAAATACTTTCCGCGGTACCACCCAAGTTGCTCCTTGCGAAGCCTCTCACGTACGTTAAAGGGTACGAACCTTGCAGCTTTCACTGCCAGCTCAGGAAGTGGAAAGATTTCTCCTGCTTACCGGTTCACACCCGCCACCGGCTCTCTGAAAAGATTCAAAATCGTAGTTTCCGTCATCGCTTCTTACTTATCTTCTGCTATTATAGCCTCTTGTATACCAAAAAGCAAGCGCATTTTAATGCATTGGCTGAAGTGGATACTTATCCGTTAAGGTCTTGATGATTGCCTTGGCATCCTCGACTGCTGCCTCACCGTTCTTGATGAGCATAGCGATTGCCTCTGCAACCTGATCGAAATCATCTTCCTTCAAGCCTCTTGAAGTAGCGGCCGGTGTTCCGAGACGGATTCCGCTTGTTACGAATGGCTTCTGTGGATCGTTCGGAATCGTATTCTTGTTTGCAGTAATGTGTGCACTGTCAAGAAGCTTCTCAACGACTTTTCCGGTAAGCTCGTATGGTGTCAGATCAACGAGCATCAGATGGTTATCCGTTCCGCCGGATACAATCTTGATGTCACGCGCCTGCAATCCCTTACACAGAGCCTGTGCGTTCTTCACGATCTGTGTCTGGTATTCCTTGAACTCAGGCTTTAATGCTTCCTCGAAGCATACCGCCTTGGCTGCGATCACATGCATAAGCGGGCCACCCTGCGTTCCCGGGAAGATTGCCTTATTGAAATTGTATTTTTTATTTACTTCCTCGCTGCAGAGAATCATTCCTCCACGCGGGCCACGAAGTGTCTTGTGTGTTGTAGTTGTCACGACATCCGCATATGGGATTGGGCTTGGATGAAGTCCTGCCGCAACAAGTCCTGCGATATGTGCCATATCAACCATAAGGACTGCACCGACTTCGTCCGCGATCTCACGGAATTTCTTGAAGTCGATCGTACGGGCATAAGCCGATGCGCCTGCGATGATCATCTTCGGCTTGCACTCCAAAGCGATCTCTCTTACCTTATCGTAATCGATAAATCCCTCGTCATTAACTCCGTAAGGAACTACGTTAAAATATGTTCCGGAGAAATTAACCGGTGATCCGTGCGTCAAGTGTCCTCCGTGATCAAGGTTCATGCCCATGATGGTGTCGCCCGGTTTTAAGATTGCAAACTGTACTGCCATATTTGCCTGTGCACCAGAATGTGGCTGCACATTAACATACTCACATCCGAAAAGTTTCTTTGCACGCTCGCGTGCCAGTTCTTCTACCACATCTACGCACTCGCACCCGCCATAATAACGCTTTCCCGGATAACCTTCTGCGTACTTGTTCGTCAGAATACTTCCCATAGCGGACATAACCGCCGGGCTTACCCAGTTCTCTGATGCGATCAGCTCAATGTGGCTGTTCTGTCTGTCAAATTCTGCCTGAATGGCTGCTGCGATCTCAGGATCTACTGCCTGAATATCTTCCATTGTGTACATAATTCTACTCCTTTGCGTTATATTGATTGGGCGCGATACGCCTGTTACAACGATTGTAGCAGATTGTCCGCTTTGTTGCAATAACGTAATGCAGTAAATTACTTTAAATACTCCGCAAGCACGCTCCTCTTTTGTAAGTGCCTCCATCGCGTCGGCATCCAGCTTAAGTATCCTTCCGGAAGCTCGCTGACTGG
>OWJS01000941.1_pt1 | contig 10321 bp, 4 predicted proteins | sample 1732961 | NCBI WGS metagenome assembly OWJS01 (sample SAMN05065774, study PRJEB22554) | human gut metagenome | biome: ENVO:2100002; feature: ENVO:00000062; material: ENVO:00002003 | host: Homo sapiens | place: USA
TACTACGCGTCTCGTGGGCTCGGAGATGTGTATAAGAGACAGGATCTCGGCCAATATGGCAGGCTCCTTGGGCGAACGAGCTTCGAACAAATCGGCAACACGCGGCAGACCGCCGGTAATATCCTTGGTACCGCCTGCAACCTGAGGAATACGTGCGATCACGTCACCGAGGTTGACCTCAGCTCCGTCCTGCAACTGCACAATGGCCTTAGCCTGCAGCATGTATTGAGCGGCCACGTTAGTTCCGGGGATCATGACATCATTGCCGTTTGCATCGACGATCTTGACCGAAGGACGTTTTTCCTTACCGGTAGCGGGACGAGCTGCCAGCTCACGGACCTCGATGGAGGAAATGCCCAGAGCCTCATCCTCCTTCTTATCGACGGTCACACCCTCGATAATATCGATATATCTGATGAAGCCGCGCACCTCAGAAACGATGGGATGAGTATGAGGATCCCAACGGGCAACGGTCTGACCGACCTTAACCTCATCGCCTTCCTTAACGTCCAATACTGCACCGTAAGGGATCTTATGAGATTCCTTGACAGACCCGAAATCGTCCATAACGAACATTTCGGACTGACGGGAAACAACTACATCCTTGCCGTCGGTATTAGTAACGGTCTTGGAATTTTCGATCTTAATCTTACCGTTGTTGCGTACGGTTGCTCCGGACTCTGCTACGGCACGCGATGCCGCACCGCCGATGTGGAAGGTACGCATGGTAAGCTGGGTTCCGGGCTCACCGATGGACTGTGCGGCAATGACGCCGACGGCCTCACCGGGATTGACCTGCTTGCCGCGGGCGAGATCACGACCGTAGCACTTGGCGCAGATGCCGAACTTGCACTTACAGGTAATAGGCGAGCGAACCTTAACTCTGTCGACCTGTGCCGACTCGAGCAGATCACAAAGCTTCTCATCAAGCAAAGTGCCTGCAGGGATCAGTACATCCTTGGAGCCGGGCTTCAATACGTCGACAGCCACGGTTCTACCGAGCACGCGATCACGCAGGTTCTCAATTACATCACCGCCGGAAACGTGCGGAGTAATGAGCAGTCCGTCATCAGTACCGCAGTCTTCCTCGGTGATCACCAGATCCTGAGCAACGTCGACAAGACGACGAGTCAGATAACCGGAGTTTGCGGTCTTCAAGGCGGTATCGGCCAAACCCTTACGTGCACCGTGGGTTGAAATGAAGTACTGCTGTACATTCAGACCCTCACGGAAGTTTGCGGTAATAGGGGTCTCGATGATGGAGCCGTCAGGCTTGGCCATCAGACCGCGCATACCGGCAAGCTGACGGATCTGAGCGGCCGAACCACGTGCACCTGAATCGGCCATCATAAAGATAGAGTTGAAGGATGCTTCCTTCTCCTTCTCCCCTAAGATGTTCTCCGCTTCCTGTACGGACAGGTTGTTCATCATGGCTTTACCGACCTTTTCGTTGGCGGTTGACCAAACGTCGATGACCTTGTTGTATCTTTCGCCGGCAGTGATCTGACCGTTCTCATACTGAGCCTGAACACTCATCACCTCGCGCTGGGCGGCGGAAATGATCTGCTGTTTCTCAGCAGGGATTAACATATCGTCGACGCATACGGACGATCCGGACAAAGCGGCATGAGCAAAGCCGGTGTACATGATGTGATCGGCGAACATGCAGGTGTCCTTAAGACCCAACTGGTGATAGCAAGTATTGAGCAATGCAGCGATCTTCTTCTTGCCCAGAGGCTGGTTCGATACATGCGTGAACCAGTTCTTTTGGGACATGATCTCAGGCAGAGTCTCCGCAGTCACGCCCTCAGCGGGAGGATCGATGAGATCGAAGGACAGACCCTTAGGCAAGATCAATGAAAGCATCGCACGACCGATGGTGGTCAAACGCATTTCGTTATGCTCGATGAATTCTCCGCTCTCCTGATCCTTGGTCCAATAACGTACGCGGCAGGCAATACGAGCCTGGAAATCGGCCAAATCGGACTTATAAAGACGCTCGGCCTCTTCAGCGGAGGAAACGATGAGTCCCTCACCCTTGGCACCGATACGCATGCGGGTCTGATAGTACAAACCGAGCACGACGTCCTGCGCCGGAACAATGATAGGATCTCCGGATGCAGGCGAGAGAATATTATTGGTCGACAACATCAGGCAACGGGCTTCAAGCTGAGCCTCGAGAGTCAAAGGCACATGCACGGCCATCTGGTCACCGTCGAAGTCTGCGTTAAAGGCAGGACATACGAGCGGGTGCAGACGAATGGCTTTACCCTCGATCAAAATTGGCTCAAAGGCCTGAATTCCCAAACGGTGCAAGGTAGGTGCACGGTTGAGCATAATGGGATGCTCACGAATTACCTCATCGAGAATATCCCATACTACGGCATCCTCGCGCTCGACCATCTTCTTAGCGGCCTTGATGGTGGTAGCCATGCCACGCATCTCCAAACGACCGTAAATGAAGGGCTTGAACAGCTCCAAAGCCATCTTCTTGGGCAGACCGCACTGATGCAATCTGAGGAAAGGTCCGCAGGTAATAACGGAACGGCCTGAATAGTCAACACGCTTACCGAGCAGGTTTTGACGGAAGCGACCCTGCTTACCCTTAATCATGTCGGCTAAGGACTTGAGAGGACGCTTGTTGGAGCCGGTAATGGCGCGACCGCGACGACCGTTATCCATTAAAGCATCGACGGACTCCTGCAACATACGCTTTTCATTGCGTACGATGATTTCAGGAGCAGCAAGTTCAAGCAGTCTCTTCAAACGGTTATTACGATTGATTACACGACGGTACAAATCGTTCAAATCAGAAGTTGCAAAGCGACCGCCGTCCAAGGGTACCAAAGGACGCAGATCGGGAGGCAATACCGGCAGAACGGTTAAAATCATCCATTCGGGTTTGTTGCCTGACTTTAAGAAGCTCTCGATAAGCTTAAGACGCTTGGCAAACTTCTTGCGATTGGACTCCGAGGAGGTGGAATCCAGTGCCTCACGCAAATTCTTTTCTTCCTGCTCCAAATTGATGTGCTGCAAAAGCTCTAAAATTGCTTCCGCGCCCATCTTGGCGCTGAAATCGTCACCGTACTTGGAAAGCGCATCGACGTACTGCTCTTCATTCAAAAGCTGACGCTCGCTTAAATCGGTCATACCCGCATCGGTAACTACATAGCTCTCGAAATAAAGCACGCTTTCAATATCACGCAACTTCATATCCAGAATGAGGCCGATACGCGAAGGCAGGGATTTCAAATACCAAATATGTGCAACCGGAGCTGCCAATTCGATATGACCCATGCGCTCACGGCGAACCTTGGCCTGGGTAACCTCCACACCGCACTTATCGCAGATGGTTCCGCGGTGCTTTAAGCGCTTATATTTACCGCAAAGACATTCGTAATCCTTAACGGGTCCGAAGATTTTGCAGCAGAAAAGACCGTCACGCTCGGGCTTAAAGGTACGGTAGTTAATGGTCTCAGGTTTTTTAACCTCACCGTAGGACCAAGCATGGATCATCTCGGGGGATGCCAAACCGATCTTGATGGCGTCGAAGTCCTCGAGACGTTGTTTATTGAACATGTTGCTGCGGGTGGCCAGCTTGCCGAGGCTTTCGCTGATGCCAAGATCCAGAGCGTCGTCCTCTTTACGAGTGCTCTTGGCAGTACTGGCGGTCAAGCCCTTTAACAGCTCTTCGTCCTGATTGTTTTCAATGCTCACAACAGTATCTCCCATTGTCGTAGCTGTGGCCGGGATATGATCCCGGCTACAAATTCTTTAAACCTTGCGAATGAGCTCAATGTTGATGCCAAGTGAACGAATTTCACGCAGCAACACATTGAAGGACTCAGGAATGCCGGCATCCATGCGATACACGCCGTCCACGATGTTCTTATACATCTTGGTTCTGCCGTTGACATCGTCGGACTTGACGGTAAGCATTTCACGCAAGGTGTATGCTGCACCGTAAGCCTCCAGAGCCCAGACTTCCATTTCTCCGAAGCGCTGACCGCCGAATTGAGCTTTACCGCCCAGAGGCTGCTGGGTAACCAAGCTGTACGAGCCGGTGGAACGGGCATGCATCTTGTCATCAACCAAGTGATTGAGCTTGAGCATGTACATGATGCCTACGGTAACCTTGCGCTCGAAAGCACGGCCAGTACGTCCGTCGTATAAGGTCATCTGTCCGCTTTCGGGCATTCCGGCCAAACGCAACAACGCCTTAATGTCTTTTTCCTGGGCGCCGTCAAATACCGGTGTAGCCACGGGCAAGCCGTCACGCAGATTGTTGGCAAGTAACATAACCTGCTCATCGGACAATTCGGATATGTCGACCTTCTGTGATGAGTCACCGAGATCATAGATTTCCTGCAGGGTCTTGCGCAGCTCGGCACAGGCTCTGTGCTCATTAAGCATGCGATTGATCATGTCACCTATCCCCTTGGCCGCAAGTCCCAAATGGACTTCCAGCACCTGACCGATGTTCATTCGTGAAGGCACACCCAGAGGATTTAATACCATATCCACGGGATGTCCGTTCTCATCGAAAGGCATATCCTCGATAGGGGTAATTCTGGAAATAACACCCTTGTTACCGTGACGACCTGCAAGTTTGTCACCGGGCTGAATGCGACGCTTGATCGCCAAATATACCTTAACAATCTTCAACACACCGGGAGTGAGATCATCGCCCTCGATGAACTTCTTCTTCTCCTTTTCGAATTTGTCCTTATATTCCTTGGCAAATTCCTCAAGGCGGGCGGAGAACTCCTCCAGCTGACGCTGGGCGGTATCGTTATCCAGACGCTGAGACAGAACCTTTTCATCTTCTATGGCGTCAACCTTAGCCTTGTCCATACCGTTGCGTACGAGCAGGGCTCTGGCCTGGTTGATAAGTCCGGAGGTTAAGAAAGCGAATTCCTCGTCCAGATCTTTCTTGACCTGAGCGATGTGCATATCCTCGATTTCCTTGGCACGCTTATCCTTTTCAACACCCTCGCGAGTGAAGATCTGTACGTCGACCACGGTACCGACACAATCGTTGGGAACACGCAACGAGGAATCCTTAACCTCGGAGGCCTTCTCACCGAAAATGGCACGGAGCAACTTCTCCTCAGGAGTAAGCTGAGTCTCTCCCTTGGGAGTAACCTTACCTACCAGAATATCCCCGCCGTTGACCTCGGCACCGACATAGACGATACCGGCCTCGTCAAGCTTGGACAAAGCCGCCTCACCGACATTAGGAATATCGGCGGTAATTTCCTCAGGTCCAAGCTTGGTATCGCGGGCAACACAGGAAAGCTCAACTATGTGAATAGTGGTCAATCTGTCCTTCGCGGCAACACGCTCGGACACCATGATTGAATCCTCGTAGTTGTAGCCGTTCCAGGGCATAAAGGCGATACGCATGTTCTGACCCAGGGCCAATTCACCCATATCGGTTGAACAGCCGTCAGCCAAAACGTCACCGGCCTTTACCTGTTCATGCAAAGAGACGCAGGGGCGCTGATTGATGCAGGTATTCTGGTTTGATCTCGAATACTTAATTAAGTTGTAAATATCGATGCCGGCATCGTACTCGTTCTCGACCTCGTCAAGATTTACGCGTACGACAATACGTGCACCGTCAACGTGCTCGATGACACCGCCGCGCTTGGCGATGATGGCAACGCCTGAGTCAACAGCTACGGCACGCTCCATTCCGGTACCAACGAAGGGCTTCTCGGAGCGAACGGTAGGAACGGCCTGACGTTGCATGTTTGCGCCCATCAAGGCGCGGTTGGCGTCGTCGTGCTCAAGGAACGGGATCAAAGCGGCTGCGACGGAAATAATCTGCTGCGGCGAAACGTCCATAAACTGGACATCGGAGGCCTTACGTACGACGGAATCACCGTTGTAACGGCACTGTACGTACTCAGGGATGATCTTTCCGTTCTCGTCAAGATCGGTATTTGCCTGAGCGATCACATATTGACCTTCATCGATAGCGGACAAATATGCGAACTCTTCCTCAGCTACGCCGTTACGCACATAACGATAAGGAGTCTCGAGGAAGCCGTAATCATTGCAACGGGCAAACACAGACAGGGAGTTAATCAAGCCGATGTTAGGACCTTCAGGGGTCTCAATCGGGCACAGGCGACCGTAGTGAGTGGGATGCACGTCACGTACCTCAAAGCCTGCACGCTCACGAGTCAAGCCACCGGGACCCAAGGCAGAAATTCTGCGCTTATGGGTGATCTCGGACAGAGGATTGTTCTGATCCATGAATTGGGACAGCTGGGACGAGCCGTAGAACTCTCTGATGGCCGCGCTGATGGGCTTAGCGTTGATAAGCTCCTGAGGAGTGGTGTTATCAAGATCGCCTAAGGACAATCTCTCTCTCACCGCACGCTCCACGCGTACAAGACCGATACGGAACTGGTTTTCGGCCATTTCACCAACACTGCGGATACGACGGTTGCCCAAGTGATCGATATCGTCCACGCTGTCTTTGCCGTTACGGATCTTAATTAAGTAACGCAGAACGTTAATGATATCGGAAGCGCTGAGAGTGCCGCGCATGGCTTCGTTGTCGATGCGGCTGCGATCAAGCTTCAAAGCCTTGTTCTTGGAATCCGTAACCTTACAATTAAATTCGGATACGTTTACATCAAGGCCTAAGGTATCGAGAGGCAGGATCACGGCTTCATCAAAACCGAATTTACCCTCTTCCTTGTCCTTGGCATCGAACTTGACCTTAAACAGGAAACGCTCTGCAGCGGGGAGGAGTTCATCCTCATCACGACAGAAAATACCGTAATTGAGGTAATCCAGAAGTTTATAGCTGCTGGAAACAGGAGCGCTGTCAGGCAGACATTTGCGCTCGTCATCATCCAAATAACCCTTGATCGTGTCAATGATCTTAGGGAAGGAGCAGTACACGTTTCCGTCGCAAACCACTACTCCGGATTCCTCATTATTGAAGGAAACATCCGGATCGGACAGATAGCGCTTAAGTCCGAGACGGAAGTTCTTGAGCTCATAGAAACGAGAATCGAACTTCATGCGACCTACGGAGGATAGATCGTAACGATCTTCAGCGAAGAAGAGGTTATTAAACAAAGCCTCAGCCGCTTCGATGGTGGCATTTTCACCAGGACGCATCATCTTATAAATTTCAAAGAGTGCGGCCTGACGATCGGCCTCATCAGAACTCAGATCGCGAGTGGTATCGTTGCGAAGCGTATCGGCCATAAACGGACCTTCGTTTACTTGGCTGATATACAGTACTTCAAGCTTCTTGATACCGGCGGCCCCGATCACGGGAAGAGTATCCTCAGTAATGACCGTATTGGCACAAAGAACGACATTGCCGTCCTTATCGGAATAATTCTTAGCAACGATCTTGCCCAATAAATAGTCGGCAGGAACGTCGACGGTCTTGGCACCGGCCTTCTTAAGAAGACGGATGTGACGACCGGTTATCTTTTTGCCCTTCTCGACAATTAATTCCTTGCCGACGGCAATATCAAAGGTTGCAACCTCACCCTGCAATCTCTCGGGAATAAGCTCCATAGAGATCTTGTTAGATTTTAGGGTGAACTCAACAGTATCGAAGAACATGCCGAGGATCTGCTCGGTGTTCAAGCCCAAAGCACGAAGCAATACGGTTGCAGGCAACTTACGACGACGATCGATACGTACGAACAAATTGTCGCGATGATCGAACTCAAAGTCGAGCCAAGAGCCACGATAAGGGATCACGCGTGAGCTGAACAGCACACGGCCGGGGTGGGTCTTGCCCTTATCGTCATCGAAAAATACGCCCGGAGAACGATGTAACTGGGATACGACTACACGCTCGGTACCGTTGATGATGAAAGTACCGTTGTCGGTCATGAGCGGGATCTCGCCCATGTAAACATCCTGGTCAATGCGTTCCTTTACGGTTTTGGGCGCTTCCTTGTCGTAGCGGATAAGGCTCAGCTTGACCTTCAAAGGTGCCGAGTAGGTAGTACCGCGGATCATGCACTCGCGGACGGTGAACTTGGGTTCACCCAGGTGGAAGCTGTTATAAGCCAGTTCTGCATTGCCGGAGTTGCTCTTGATAGGGAACACACTCTTGAATGCGGCAACAAGTCCGTTCTCATTGTTCGGATCGGAACTGATGAACTGCTTGAAGGAATCTATTTGAACGGCCAGCAGATAGGGAGTATCTAAGACTTTTACTCGCTTGCCGAAATCCTTACGGATGCGCTTTTGCTCAGTATAGGAGTAGACCATGGATAGGGGATCCTCGAATTGATCTGTTTCCGGTATGAGATGCTACTGCATCTTATGTCTTATTCAGTCACCGAACCCGAGACCCCTGAAAAGAGGCCTCGGGTTAGTTTACAGGACATTGATCCTGTGCATCGGCCGGTGTAAACCGATGCTATGCAGCAACTGCCGGATTATTCCATGGCAGCCTTGGAGCCGGTCTCTTCGAGAGCCTTAACCAGAGCTTCAGCATCAGCCTTAGGCATGCCTTCCTTGATCTTGCAAGGAGCGGACTCAACGAGGTCCTTAGCTTCCTTCAAGCCCAAGCCGGTAGCGCCGCGGACAGCCTTGATGACAGCAATCTTGTTGCCTACTTCCTTCAGAACGACGTCGAACTCGGTCTTGTCTTCAGCAGCGGCAGCACCGGCAGCAGGGCCAGCAACAGCAGCAGCAGCGGCAGAAACACCGAACTTCTCTTCCATAGCCTTAACTAACTCGACAACGTCGGTCACGGACATAGCAGCGATTGCGTCAAGGATCTCATCCTTAGAAATTGCCATTTTATTTTCCTTTTAAAAATTTCTTAAATCAGGCACAGCCTGAGTCATAACAAAAATTGAATACAAAAAGCTTTTTAGGCTTAAGCAGCACCTTCGGTACCAAGCTTGTCTGCCAAAGCGGACAAGGTACGAACCAGTTTGCCAGCAGCAGCTTCCTTCATAGTAGCCATGAGCTTTGCCACAGCCTCATCGTAAGTAGGCAGAGTAGCCAGAACATCAATGTCCTTAGCCTCATAAACTTTACCTTCAAACTGAAGTGCTTTTACCTGAAACTTTGCGTTGGTCTTTGCGAACTCTTTGAAAATACGAGCAGCAGCACCGGGGTGATCCATGGAGAATCCGACAATGGTCGGTCCCTTCATAGAATCACGAAGGCTCTCATACTCGGTTCCTTCAACAGCACGCGCAAGAAGAGTGTTACGAACTACATGCAGATACACGTTGTTCTCACGGGCTTCTTTGCGGAGCTTGGTGAGATCGGCGACAGGAATACCGCAAGAGTCTGCAATAACTGCGGAAACAGCCTTCTGGGCAGCTTCGGCAACCTTAGCGACAATTGCTTTTTTGTCTTCGATATTCAATGCCATTTTGAGCAGTGACTCCGAATGGTCCATGCTGGACCGGTTACCCTTTCGGGCCTGATGGAAATCAGTTCCAAGGAAAAAATCCGTTGGAGCTTATCTCCGCCTACGCAGGAAATTTAAGGATCGTTCCTCCTGCGGTCTTTGGTGAGAGGACGAGCCCCTTCCAATTGCGGGCTTTATAGCTAAAAGCCCGCTTAAAATTTATTACTGAGCGGCAGCTTCAGTGCTGTTGCCACCAATCAGGTTCTTATCAACGCTAAGACCGATACCCATGGTAGTGGACACACAGATCTTCTTGATAAAAGCACCCTTGGCAGCGCTAGGACGCTGCTTGGTGATGGCATCCAACAAAGCCGACAGGTTTTCGGTCAACTGAGCGGCAGTGAAGGAAACCTTACCGATGGAAGCCTGGATGCAACCGGTCTTATCGTTACGATAACGGACCTGACCGGCCTTGGCATTCTTAACAGCAGTAGCTACATCACGGGTAACAGTACCGACCTTGGGGTTAGGCATTAAACCGCGGGGGCCTAAAATCTGACCTAACTGACCAACGATACGCATTGCATCGGGAGTAGCGATGACGACATCAAAGTCCATCATGCCTTTCTTAATCTCGTCTGCAACTTCCTGCATACCGACGATATCAGCACCGGCTGCTTTGGCCTCATCAGCGGCTGCGCCCTGAGTGAACACCAAAACGCGAACGGTCTTACCGGTACCGTTGGGAAGAACGGCTGCACCGCGAACGTTCTGATCGGACTTGGTAGGATCGATACCTAACTGAATAGCAACGTCTACGCTCTCGACAAACTTAGCCTTAGCAGTCTTTTGTAGAGTCTCGAATGCTTCTGCAGGTGCGAACAGCTTGGTCTTATCGGCAAACTGACGGATTTCCTTCATGCGCTTTGAAATTTTAGCCATGGATTAATCCTCCAC
>OWJS01000946.1_pt1 | contig 10281 bp, 10 predicted proteins | sample 1732961 | NCBI WGS metagenome assembly OWJS01 (sample SAMN05065774, study PRJEB22554) | human gut metagenome | biome: ENVO:2100002; feature: ENVO:00000062; material: ENVO:00002003 | host: Homo sapiens | place: USA
TTAATAAGCACCTTTTATATTAATAAGCTACCTTTTTATTATTTATAAATACGTATAAAGTGGAATAAATCCTCAAACGCTTGATAAATTGCGAAATAATGTGTATTTTTGTACTCGCATTTGATTATCAACTAACAAAACCATAATAATAAACCACCTAAAAATTATGAACATCAAAACTATTCTAAGTTCAAAGAAAGCCTTGCTTACAGCACTTGGCATGTCATGTTTTCTAACAGCCTCGGCTCAAAACCTTGTGAAGGGCGACTACGGCTACCTATATTGCCACATGAGCGATAAGGGAGAGTGGACAGCATATGCTGTGAGCCGCGACGGATACAACTATCAAGACATTATCGACGGCGAACCTATCTTCGACCAAAAGAAGTTGGCACGCATAGAGGGTGGCACACGCGACGCCTTTATCACTCGTGCTTACAACGGCAAGGGATATGTGATGGTGACAACAGATATGTGTGTAGCAAAGTCGCACAAATGGGACAACTATGGTATCGACCTCTTGAAGAGCGACGACTTGATACATTGGACAAGCGTTACCTTTGACTATCGCAAGGGACAGCAGATATTCTCAGACCCTACAGCACCATCGCCATACAAGGATTGGTCTACTATCAACCGCGTATGGGCACCTCAGATATTCTGGGACCCAGACTATAGATGGAAGAATGGCGACAAGGGCGGATACATGATTTACTACTCTATGCTAAACCGTGCGGAAGAGAAGTACGACCGCATGTACTATAGCTACGCTAACAAGGACTTTACAGAGATTACCACTCCAAAGCTACTCTTCGACTGGGGATATGCTACCATCGATGCCGACATCAATCTGCTCGACGACGGTCTCTACCACATGCTCATCAAGAAGGAAGGTGGAAAGCCTGGCATCTATACAGCTACAAGCAAATACTTGACTCATGGTTGGGGCGAGCCTGTAGAAGACGACTACGTGAGCTTCGAAGGTCGCAAAAACTGCGAAGGTTCAAGTGCTTTCCAGCTTATTGGCGACAAGACATGGCGCGTGGCTTATATCCAGTATAGCGACCACCCTAAGCACTATCGCATTTGCAAGGCTGACGAAAACCTTCGCAACTTCCACGACCCTGTAGACATAAAGGGCGTTACTGGACCACAGCACGGCTCATTCATGCGCATCACTAAGAAGGAATACAAGAAACTTCTGAAGTTCGACGCTGAATACAAGAAGAACAAGAAATAATTTATATACACAACATGGAAAAACTTATAGTAAACTCTTACGAGGACTTTGCCTCACATCTTGGCGAAGTGCTCGGAACAAGCGAATGGTTGCAGATAGACCAAGACCGCATCAACATGTTTGCTGACGCAACTCTCGACCACCAATGGATTCACGTAGACGTGGAGAGAGCTAAAACCGAAAGTCCATACAAGTCGACCATAGCTCACGGCTATCTCACACTCTCTGTACTCCCATACCTTTGGGATCAGATTATCGAGGTGAAGAACATCAAGATGCTCGTTAACTACGGTATCGAGCACATGCGCTTCGGCAAGCCTGTTATCACAGGCAGCAGAGTTCGCTTGGTGACAAAGCTTCACCAAATTCAGAACCTCCGCGGCACATGCAAGACGGAGATCGACTTCCGCATAGAAATAGAAGGCGAACGCAAGCCTGCTCTCGAAGGCATAGCCGTATTCCTTTATTATTTCAACTAAGACAAACAAAATGTTTAGGAAACTTATCTTAGGCTTGACCATGCTAATGTGCATAGGTCAAGCCTTTGCGCAAAATACACTACGCTTCAAAAAAGGATTATTCAAGATTGTGCAGATTACAGATTTGCACTATAAACTCGGAGTGAAGGCCTCGGAACAGGGACTTGCCTGTGTAAGAGAAATGGTGGAGACCGAGAAACCTGACCTCGTGGTAGTAACTGGCGACATCATCTATTCAGCTCCTGCCGACAGCACACTTTCGGTAGTATTAAAAACATTTGCCAAACTTGGCGTGCCTTTCTGCATGACCTTCGGCAACCACGACTACGACTTCAAAACGCCAGCTGTAGCCCTATACAACCAAATGCAGAAGACTCCAAACTGCGTGATGCCCGTATTGCAAGGTAAGAACACCGACTATTCGCTACCAATTCTGTCATCCAACGGCAAGCGGACTGCTGCCGTGCTATATTGCATCGACACTCACAACAAACCAGCTATAGGCGGCATTGGTGGCTACCAATGGATAAGCCACAACCAGATAACCTGGTATCGACAGCGCTCCATGGTTTACAAGCAGAAGAATGGCGGCAGACCAGTACCTTCGCTTGCATTCCTACACATTCCGTTGCCTGAATTCAACTATGCCACAGACAACACTCAATGCCCTATGTATGGTTCACGCCTGGAGAAAGCATACAGTCCTTCTATAAATAGCGGCATGTTTGCTTCGATAAAGGAGATGGGCGACATCATGGGAGTGTTCTGCGGACACGACCACGACAACGACTATGCTGTTTCCTACTTTAATGTATTGTTGGCTCACGGCCGCTTCTCGGGTGGCAACACAGAATACAATCATCTGAAGCGTGGAGCAAGGGTGATAGTATTGAAAGAAGGTAAACGCGAATTTGACACTTGGATTCGCGAGGTGGGCGGCAACGTGCTTTATCGAACCACATACCCTAAGAGCTATGTGAAGGATAATTGGCGAAAAAGAAAGTAAAAGAGAAAACGCGACTATTCGCATCAGCCGATGCGGATAGTCGCGTTGTTATTTGCGAGTAGTCGTATTGCCCGATGCGACTACTCGCATTTATTTATGCATATACTCGCATAAATGAATGAATGATTTATTGTTTGCGCAGCAGGGCAACCATGGTCTTGGCAGCATTATCTGGCGCAACGTCATTACCAAGCTTTGCCTTCACCTCGTCGTAGCCTTGGAGCATAGCCTCGCGACCATCGCCTCCTGGAAGGATAAGGCTGAGATGATGGGTGATATCATTAAAGGTGAACTTATCGGCAAATAGCTCTGGCACCACCTCACGGTCGGCAACGAGGTTGACAAGACTGATATACTTCACTTTCAAAATATGATTGAAAGCCCATCGCATGAAGCGTGGAATAGGAGTCTTATAGCATACCACCTGTGGCACGCCGAAGAGTGCCGTTTCGAGAGTAGCCGTACCACTCGTTACGAGAGCGCAAGTGGAATGTGAAAGCAAAGCGTAGGTGTCGTTGTGAACCAACTTTACGTTGCTACCTTCCACATATTTATTATAATAATCGTCGTCGATAGAAGGTGCACCAGCCAACACCATCTGATAGTCGGCAAACTGTGATGCCGTTTGTATCATCATTGGCAAGTTGTCTTTTATCTCCTGCTTGCGGCTACCAGCAAGGAGCGCTATAACAGGCTTATTTTTATCAAGATTATTCCTATCGCAGAATTCAGCCTTTGTTTCCTTATATTCCTTACAGAAAGTGCGAACCTCGTCGGCTGTAGGGTTGCCCACATAGTGGATTGGGTAGCCATGTTTCTGCTCGAAGAAAGGAACCTCAAAAGGCAGGATAGAGAACAAGGCTGTGATGTCGCGCTTTATTGCCTTGATGCGCCATTCCTTCCATGCCCATATCTTTGGAGAAATATAATAGTAGATAGGAATATTCGTTGTAGAATGGATATATTTGGCTATATCGAGATTGAAGCCAGGATAGTCGACAAGTATCAAGGCATCAGGCTTCCACTCTACTATATCGCGCTTGCAATAAGCCATATTGGCGAAGATGGTGCGCAGATGTAGCAACACTGGAACAAAGCCCATGTAAGCCATGTCACGATAGTGTTTCACCAACGTGCCACCAACAACTTGCATAAGGTCGCCTCCGATGAAGCGAAACTCAGCCTGACTGTCTTCTTTTTTCAGCGATGCCATAAGATGAGAAGCATGCAGGTCGCCACTCGCCTCGCCTACTATGATATAGTATTTCATGCTATGAAGATTGGTTCTACAGATTCCAGTTCTTGATGGTGTCGATCATCTCGTAAGCAGTAACGTCGATGCTTGTAGGTGTGATGGCTACATAGCCATGCGACAAAGCCCATTGGTCGGTATCTTCGGCTGTAGGCTCGTCGTTGGCATATTCGCCAACCATCCAATAATAGTCGTAGCCTCGTGGCTGATGAGCCTTCACCACTTCGTTGATCCAACGACCAAAGGTCATTCGGCAAACTTTTACGCCCTTGAACTCCTGCATGGCAGGGAAGTTGACATTCAGGCATACACCACGTGGCAAACCATTAGCAAGCACGTTGCTCACAATATTTCTTACATATTCGCTCAGAGGCTCAAAGTTGGCATCATGATTATAATAGCAACTTGAGAAGGCTATAGAAGGGATATATTTCATACAACCCTCTTTGGCAATGCCCATGGTGCCGCTGTAATGATTGTTTACAGTAGAATTGTCGCCATGATTGATTCCGCCAATAACCATATCAGGCATTTTGCCTTCGAGCAGTTGGTCGATAGCAAGCTTCACACAGTCTACTGGTGTGCCATTGCATGCCCAGACATCCACTTTGTCGTCGCTCCACTTATGCCACAATCTTAGAGGCAACTCGGAAGAGAAGGCACACGAATAGCCACTACGTGGACCATCGGGAGCACAAACGAGTATCTTGACGTCTAACGGACGCAACATGTCTACGAGCTTATTGATACCAGGAGCCTGGTAGCCATCATCGTTGGAAATGAGAATTAAAGGTGTTTTTGAATTCATAATCATCTGTATCTTTCTACCTCACAAAGCCTTCGCTTATAGTTACAAAACCTACGGGCTGAGGCAAGTAGAATATTTAATTTGCATGCAAAAGTACGAAAAAACCTTTAATTTACGTCTATCTCGCATAAAATATGTAACTTTGCAGAATAAATTCTGTAAAGACAGGCTTTCACATACATGAAGGAAAGGAAGACGAAAGCTATCTTTTACACAAACAAAGATTAAGAAAACCATGGCAAAGATTATTGCATTAGCAAATCAGAAAGGCGGTGTAGGCAAGACTACAACATCTATAAACCTTGCAGCATCACTCGCTACTCTCGAAAAGTCGGTGCTCGTTGTAGATGCCGACCCACAGGCAAACGCATCATCAGGATTGGGTATAGACCTGGCAGAAGTAGACTGCTCGCTCTATGAATGTATCATTGACCACGCCGACGTAAGAGACGCTATCTATACTACTGATATCAACGGACTCGACATCATACCAAGCCATATCGACCTTGTAGGCGCAGAAATAGAAATGCTGAATATCGAAAACCGTGAAAAGGTAATAAAGCAGCTGTTGGCTCCTATCAGAGACGACTACGACTATATTCTCATTGACTGCTCGCCTTCGTTGGGTCTTATTACAGTTAATGCTTTGACTGCTGCCGACTCTGTGATAATACCTGTGCAATGCGAATACTTCGCCCTTGAGGGTATCAGCAAACTCCTCAACACTATCAAGATTATCAAGAGCAAACTTAATCCGAAACTCGAAATAGAGGGTTTCCTTCTCACTATGTACGATAGTCGTCTTCGTCTTGCCAACCAGATTTACGACGAGGTGAAGAGACACTTCCAGGAGTTGGTATTCAAGACCGTGATTCAGCGCAACGTAAAACTTAGCGAATGTCCAAGCCATGGATTGCCTGTGATACTATACGACGCAGAGTCGAACGGAGCAAAGAACCACCTGGCTTTGGCTAAGGAAATCATTAACAAGAATTCTTAAACTAAGTGAAGAACGAAGAGTGATGAGTGAAGAATCCATTAGCTTTCATCCTCTGAACTTTAGTTTTTTCACAAAACAATAGAGTAAAGACAAGAGAATTCTTCACTCTTCGTTCTTCACTCTTCACTTAATAATAACATAATGGCTATACACAAGAAATACAACGCATTAGGACGAGGACTCGACGCTCTAATCTCTACAGAGGGAGTGCGCACACAAGGCAGCTCTACTATCAATGAGATTGCCATAGACCAGATAGAAGCAAACCCTAATCAGCCTCGACGTGAGTTTGACGAGGATGCACTTCAGGAACTTGCCATCAGCATTCGCGAAATTGGCATCATTCAGCCTATTACACTTCGACAGGTAGCTGAAAACAAGTTCCAAATTATTGCTGGTGAACGTAGATGGAGAGCTTCGCAACTTGCTGGACTAAAGGCTATTCCGGCATACATCCGCACCATCAAGGACGAGAATGTGATGGAGATGGCGCTCGTGGAGAATATCCAGCGCGAAGACCTCAACGCCATCGAGATTGCTCTTGCTTATGAGCATCTGCTTGAAAATACAGGTATGACTCAAGAGAAGGTTTCGGAGCGTGTGGGCAAAAGTCGTGCTGCGATAACCAACTATCTGCGACTGCTGAAGCTTCCTGCTCAGATACAGATGGCATTACAGAAACATGAAATCGACATGGGTCATGCTCGTGCCTTGTTGGCATTGGATAGTCCTTCGCTTCAGATTCGCCTTTTTAAGGAGATTCAGAAGAATGGATATTCTGTACGCAAGGTAGAGGAAATGGTTCAACACCTAAAGAATGGCGAAGACATAGAGAGCAGCAAGAAGAAGATTGTTGCCAAGAACGCCTTGTCGGAAGAGCTTTCGGCTGTGAAGACTCGCCTATCGCAATTCCTTGATACTAAGGTGCAGCTCACTTGCTCTCCTAAGGGCAAGGGCAAAATCAGCATTCCTTTCGCTAACGAAGAGGAGCTGGAGAAAATCATGAACATGTTCGACAAACTGAAAGGACAATAATACTGTGGGTAACACTTTTTCCTACACTCTACGTTGTATCGTGGTTGGGATAGCTTTGCTTGTCTCGGCTTGCCTGAACGTGTATGCTCAAAAAAACGACACCTCAGTTAGCGACACCATCGCCAAGAAGGTGGAACGTATCGACAGCATTAGCAAAATGGCTATCGCGACAGAGCAGGTGGCATATACCGACTCTGCATGGAAAGCCGACTCGCTAAAGATGATGACTGAGGAGATAAAGACTCCAAAGCAAATCGTTGCTGCTACAGACACCACAAAGCATCGTCGCGACTGGGCAACATGGAAACCAGACCCAAAGAGGGCTATGTGGTTGGCATTGGTATTGCCTGGAGCAGGTCAGATATACAACCGCAAATACTGGAAGTTGCCTATCATCTATGGCGGATTCGTAGGATGCGCCTACGCCATGAGATGGAACAACATGATGTATCGCGACTATTCGCAAGCATATCTCGACATCATGGACGACGACCCTACAACGGAGAGCTATAACCAATTTCTACATCTCGGCAACAAGATAACGCCAGAGAATATGGAACGCTGGAAGACAATCTTCAAGAAGCGTAAGGATAGATACCGTCGTTGGCGCGACATGAGTTTCTTCTGTATGCTTGGAGTCTACGCATTTTCTGTGATAGATGCTTACGTAGATGCCTCGCTATCAGAATTCGACATCAGCCACGACTTGAGTATGAGAGTATCGCCTGCTGTGATAAGTAGCAAGACCGATTTCACAGGTAGCCGACATACGTCGTTGGGTGTGAGCTGTAGTCTAAACTTCTGATGAAGACTACACCTTATTATATATATAATATATAAGAGCCGCTCACACCTTATTATATATATGCCATATAGCTAAACAACATAAAAGAACATAAACGAATTCTACAGATATAAAAAACATAATGAAGAAAACATTTTTGATAGCAGCTGCCATGATGTTTTGCATGCCAAACTTCATGTCTGCTCAAAACGATGACACAGATATAATTGTTACTGACGAAGAAGGCAACGAGGAAGAATTTGAAGTACCCGAAGCCATGACATACGAGCTTGACAGTTTGCTCAACCTCTACAATGCAAAGACATATTTGAAGCCAGACAACAACTGCAACATGTCGGACGTGAACCCTGTATACGACAAGGACACTTACAAACAACGTCTCAACCGCATGCCTACTATCATAGAGATGCCATACAACGAGGTGGTACAGCAGTTTATCGACCGCTATAGTGGTCGCCTTCGTCGCTCTGTAAGCTACATGCTCGGAGCACAAAACTTCTACATCCCTATATTCGAGCAGGCTCTCGAAACCTATGGCATGCCTCTCGAACTGAAATACTTGCCTGTTATCGAGTCGGCTCTCAACCCTAAAGCTGTATCAAGAGTTGGCGCTACAGGTCTTTGGCAGTTTATGGTTACCACAGGTAAGCAATATGGACTTGAGGTAAACTCTATGGTCGACGAACGTTGCGACCCTGTGAAGTCGTCGTATGCTGCTGCCAACTATCTTAGCGACCTCTACAAGATATTCGGCGATTGGAATCTCGTTATCGCAGCCTATAACTGCGGACCAGACAACATCAACAAGGCTATACATAGAGCTAATGGCGCTAAGGACTATTGGGAAATATACCCTTACTTGCCAAAGGAAACTCGCGGATATGTGCCTGCATTTATCGCAGCCAACTATATCATGAACTACTATTGCGACCACAACATCTGTCCAATGACAACAACTTTGCCTGTAAAGACAGATACCGTGATGGTAGACCGCGACGTACACTTTGAACAGATATCAAAGGTGCTTAATATTCCTATAGATCTGATAGCAAACCTCAATCCACAATACCGTCGTAACATCGTCAACGGTAGCAACAAGCCTTCTGCTATCCGTTTGCCTGAGTCAAAGGCAATAGCTTTTATCGACAATCAGGATTCTATCTATGCTTATGTTCCAGAGAACGTTACTACAAAGCGTACTGAGGTTAGCGTAAACACAAGCAACTTAGCTTACAAAGACTCAAGATCGTCACGCCACTCTTCAAGCCGTAAGAGCAAGAGCCGTAGAAGTAGAAAAAGAACAAAGAGCGTAACCATACGTCAGGGTGACACTCTTGGCGCTATCGCAGCTCGCAACAATACAACTGTAGCTAAACTAAAGAGGCTCAATCGTATTAAGGGCTCAAGCATCAGGGCAGGCAAAAAGCTGAAGGTGAAATAATCCTTCGCTTGCCCCACACCCCCACACTAACCCTCAATTATAATCTTATTATCACGTGGTCCAAACAACAATAATAAATTTTGGAGGACATGACAATGGACAATCAGGACACTATCAACAAAGAGAGAGAAATTGCCGACGACAAGATGATAACCCTCATCAAGGACAACTATAACGTGTTGCAGAGCCTGGGATGCTTCGGCATAAGCCTCGGCTTCGGCGACAAGACCGTCAGCCAGGTGTGCGAAGAGCAGCAGGTCGACACCACCACCTTCCTTGCCGTGGTCAACTACACCATAAACGGCGAGCGGCCCGACATATCGTCCCTGAACCTCTCCCTGCCAACCCTGCTGCGCTATCTCAAGGCAAGCCACGACTATTATACCGGCTTTCAGCTGCCCTTCATACGCAAAGAGCTCAACGACGCCATAGACCCCACCAACAACCTCGGAAAGCTCATCATGAAGCTCTACGACCAATACTCCCACTCCATAACCTCACACATGAAGTATGAGGAGAAACATGTGTACCCGTATGTGGAGGCTCTGCTGCAAGGCAAGCCCGTAGCCGACTTCGAGATAGACATGTACTCGAAGCACCATGGACAGGAGAGCAGCAAGCTGCGCGAGCTTAAGAGCATCATCATAAAGTATCTGCCAAGCGACGGGCTGCACAACAACCAACTGTCGGCAACGCTGTACGATATATATAATAATGAGGAATGGCTCTCGCTGCACGCCCAGGTGGAGGACGAGATATTCATCCCGGCGGTGCGCCGATTGGAGCAAAAGCTCAAGCAGAGCGACGTGACAGCCAAAATATCCAACATGATAGGCAAGAATGTGGACGGAACAGAGGCTTTGGGCGAACGCGAAAAGGACGTAATCGTGGCGTTGGTGCAAGGCATGACCAACAAAGAGATAGCCGACCATCTGTGCATTTCGGTAAACACCGTCATCACCCATCGTCGTAACATTGCGCGTAAGTTGCAGATACACAGTCCGGCAGGGCTCACCATTTATGCAATAGTTAATAACCTTGTCGACATAACCTCGGTGAAGTTGTAAATTAACATTGGTTTTAACAAGATTTAAGGCGGAAAATTTTTCCGCTTTTTTTTATGCTTATACTGTACGCAAATCGTTTTTTTATAGTATCTTTGCAATCGGTTTTAAGCTGTCTCTTATACACATCTGACGCTGCCGACGATCTTAC
>OWJS01000956.1_pt1 | contig 10210 bp, 19 predicted proteins | sample 1732961 | NCBI WGS metagenome assembly OWJS01 (sample SAMN05065774, study PRJEB22554) | human gut metagenome | biome: ENVO:2100002; feature: ENVO:00000062; material: ENVO:00002003 | host: Homo sapiens | place: USA
ACCAATGTATTTGTGTCGGCAAATATATATATATTTGACTCTCGTTTTTCACATTGTAGCCCTACCCCATTTCCCTCCTCCTCCCACAAGTCCTTTTGTCGGCGACCAAATCATGGCTTTGCCCATCAAAATACTCCTCAAAACGTCTATCTTTGTAAACATTTTGCACTTTTACACTAAAAACTTACACACCTCATTATCAGCACTTTAGTTTCACCTCTTCCAGAGAGTGAACACAATTTTTCTGTAACAATATTTTACTTTTCTCTATCATAGAGCATTTTTGCCCAAAAAATCATGTTGCACTAATAGGTACGCACGCACGCAAGAAATGATGAAAAATACTATCTCATCACGTAATACAGCTATCATTCAAGCCAAAACTCTCGTATTTTCAGCATATTCGGGTAATTGGTCGTGTTTTTCGCCAAATTCGCTAATTATGAGTCGTTTAAGGGCGTTTTCTGGTCATTTTAGAGCCATTTTCTTGCTTTCCAGGCGTGTTCTTCAAGTTTGCGCAGAATTTATCGCAAAATAGGATTAAGGCTTTTAGGAGGTGTTTTTCTGCTGTTTTCCTCTTTCCTTTCCTCTTCTTTTCTTTCCTCCCTTCTTTCCTTCACTCTGTATTCTCTGTTTGTATGTTTCTCTGCCTATTGGTTATCTGTGTATGATGAGGAAGGGAGAGAAGAATACCTTTGGGAGATAAGGCAACGTGGGGGCGGGGCTGCGCCCTCACGTCCCTGCTGTGGGGCTGCGCCCATTAGAACTCCTCCTTTACGTAGTTGTATGGTCCGTACATAATACGAGCACAATAGTAACATCCGTCAAATGCTTTATCATACTTTACAACATCAACAACAAAGCCAGTGTTGAGACCTCCACCTTTTGGGGATATACCGCTTTCATAGTACTTGAATCCGTTCTTATCCGTACCCTCATTCCATGCAGTGTATTTCCCTTTTGCTATAGACCAAATGTAATCTCTTTTGTTTTTCGCATCATTGGCAGTCTTGCAGTCTATAGTCATAACACATTGATTCATGTAGCTATTTAGTCCGTCTCGTTGAAAGTAAAAACATATCGAAGAAAAGCTAATACCGCCATACGACTTGTATTGATAGACTATACTATTTTCATCAGTAAACAAATAGCTTGGTTCGCCAAATTTTTTCTTAAGCATATCTTTTGCGGTCTCGTAAGGCACACCAAACCGAACACCGCAAACCTCTTTGCAGGTTTGTCCGTCTAACCATCTATAATATTTAGGACTACCAACTTGCCAATCCTCCTCTTGTGTATATCCGACCAATGCAGACAAACACAACAATCCTATTAAAAATACCTTTTTCATTTTGCTATAGCCCTTATCTCTTCAACTTGATTCAAGAACTCATCCAGTGTGTCGGCAGTGTAGTGAATGCCCTTGAACCGAACAAAGGCAGCGAAGTCGCTTTTCTTGTCCTCCTCAAACAACTCTGTAACATTACAGCCGATTATCTCAGCCATTTCGCACAACCTATCTACACCAAACGTCCCTCTGCCTAACATTTGGTTAAGAGATATAGGCTTAATGCCCATTTTCTCTGCTAAATCCTTTTGTTTTAATCCATGCTCTTTAAGCACTTCATTTATACGTAGTCTTGCCATAACCTATTCAATTTTTCGCAAAGATAATGAAAATATAGCATATTGCAATAATAAAAACAATATTTAACCTATTAATATAGCGCAAAAACATACTTAAATCTTAAACTTATGTGAATATACTATAGTTTTCTATAAATAAGAGTTAAAACACATAAGAAAATTACAGAAACATTTGGAAATTATGCAAATGTGCTATATCTTTGCAATCGAATTCAGTATTACACTTGATTTCACCGAAGAACGCAAAGCCCGTAGTTACGATTAGCCGAGCGGAGGGAGCATGGCAGAGATGCCACCCGATAGTTGCCGTAATGCAGCCACGTATGTACATTTATATACGTGTAGGTCACAAGCCCTTCAATGCAGAGTGGAGAAAACATTATAACAACATGAAAATCGAATTGACAGACAAACAGGCACAGGTATTATATTACGTCCTTGACCGAGTGAACAGATGCTTGGAAAAGGACAACCTATTTGGTGGTACACTTTACCATGATAATGGAAGTTTTCTTTGCCAACTTGAACCAAGCGAGAAACGTTCACTTGATAGAATTATAGAAAAAATGAGTAAATAATTTAATTGGATAAAACATGAAACCGATTGATTACAGAAAATTGACAAAGGAAGAACTATTAAGCATTTATAATAGTAACATGAACTATTATAAAGCACACAACATCAAACGACCATTTGGCAGATATGCTGAATTGTTCTTCATATTGTTCAACGATGGCACAAACTCTTATATGTGGTCACTTGAAACCATTTGCAATTGGTTTCCTGAATGCGACCGCACAAAGTTAGAAAAAGTATTGAATATATACATTTAATAGGATAAAGATATGCTTACAATTAATTCTAAAATCGGAGAGGCTACTCTCTCAGAAAACGGAAACAAAGAACGTATTGACATTTGGGACGGAAACGTTCTCGCAGCATTCACTTCCGACAGAGAAACAGAAGACGGAAAGAAAGACAGAATACTATGGGGATTTCTGTGTAGCAAGGACCAAGCAAAGAGTATGGCAGAACACTACAAAAAGAAAGGTATAAGACTATTCGGTGCTGAAAGTGTCGATATTAAGATGAACCTATATTTCCCTAAGGCAAAGGAAGTGGTTGAAGTATTGACACGTACCTTTGGATATAAGGTTGAATGCTACTATGAAAAGGTGAAGTAACACCTTGGGGAGATAAGGGAGGGCTGCGCCCTCCCCTTGCTGAATGTGGAACTATAAAATAAACGATTAAATAAATAAGACTATGGCAAAGGAAGTACATGTAATTTTAAAGGGAGACTGCTATTCAATGAATACTTATTGCAGCACCCTAAAAGAGTTCTTGGATATGAGACATCTAAGAAGAAGTGATGTTTCCGACTGGTGGAAAGAGTAATGGTATGATTACAATATCGGAAGAACGGATTTGCGGAGGGTGCAAGCATCATGTTTATCACTTCTCTCCAATATCACAAGATTACGATTACTATACTTGCAGACTGCATAAATGCCCAAGCAAGTGTAATCAAGGCATTAACAATTAAAATTACGATTATGGCAAAGAAGAATAAATACTGCTATGGTTGGGCAATCTGGACTAACTACGGCTATGGATGGGAAAAGGAGAGTGTTTACGACAAAAAGGAAACATCATACTCGCAAGTGAAGGCCGATGCGAAGGAATACAGAATCGCAGGAGCACAGACGAGAATCACAAATACCAGATGGTTGAACGGATTAAAGGGTACGATAATAAGAAAGAACAAGACTTACGAGCAGCAAAAGAAATACTACGATGAGAGTGGAGATTTCGAGAGTTTAGGAGCCATCTTTGTTTACTGGCTTGAATGCGGCAACGAGACCGCAGAACAGATGCAGGAGACATTCAGAGAAGGCAACAAAGAGTGCAAAAATTTCATACTGGAAGACTTGTACCACCTATGTGACAAAAAGCAACTTTACCAGTTTGTGAGAATCTTCTACTTTGGTAAGAGATAACAGGCTATATCGGCAAGAGTATAGAGGCTCACAGGTGGTTCAAGACCACCTGCCGAACGATTAATCAAGTGGGACAATGGCACTTTAGCAGATTTCCGAGGAATACACCCACACTAATAAAATTATTAGTCGGAAATGCGGGCGTGATATACCTTAATATCAGATGAGCAAAACATCTAAAAGCCGTATCGCTATGCAGAGCGAGGGAGAAAAACCCGTAAAAAGACCGATGCGAGGGCAGAGCATGGGGCTAAGGAAAAAGCCTGAATAAACGAACCCGAGTTTACGGCAACTCGTAAAACTGCAAGCCAAAATCTCTTGTGTGGAGTGAGATTGAAATAAACCACACGTTGAGCAACAACGTTAAGTGCAACGAGCCGTGCATAAGCGGACAAAAAAGGTAGGGCAGCGGAAACGTACACCTCCGCACAAGGAAAGGCGTAGAAGCAATCCAAAAGGCTTCCAGCGGCTCACGACCGCAACGCCTACAAACGTATAACGATAAAAAGAAAGGACAAAGCTATGGACATTACATTTTTCGCACTCACAGCGGTAGTATTCTATGCGCTTGGCGTAGCCGCTGGCAGACACAACGACAATTTTAAGGAATAAGAAAACAGATAAGATTATGAAGAAGTACATCAACCATTTAATGGTAGTTGCAGCCATCGCTGCAATGCCGGTACTTGCAAGCGCATATACCAACGCACGCAAGGAAGCAGACAGACGTTTGCTTATTGATTTCATTGAGTATTGTCAGAAGAACAAGGGGCTTGAGCAGATTGATCCAAACAAGGACTACAAGAAATCAAGCTTCCACGACCTCAGGAACATGGCTACCTACTATGTAGAGCAGTCGTGCTTCTATGATGTGACAGACTTCGATGAGCAGTATAAGATAGACGAAATAGTATATCACAACGACAAAAACAAGGAACATGGCAATAATAACTAAGTTTTTCAAGGGAGCGGGATATTCAGACAAGAACAACGTGAGATATATCGCACGCACAACCTTTGTTCAGATAAGGACACCGCATTCAGAGAGATATTATTTAGTCAACGGAACACAAGTGAGCAAGTCAACTTGCTTGCAGAGAATAAAGAAATAACAATTATGAAAGCTATACCAAAAGACAAGCAGATTGCAGAATACACACTGATTTCAGCACCTATAGACGAAACTAACGTCCAGTCGGACATCATACGGAGAGTATTCGACAATGAGGAGTGCATAACGAGAAAAGGCACATATATCTCGGGTATGTGGAGGATATGGCTGTCAAGGCTACTATCTTCTATAACAACGTATTCTTTACACTCATCAATAAGAATGAGGCAGACAAAGGCATATTCGCTGGCACTATTCTATCTCGTATAACAGAAGACGAGTACAAGGATATATATATTGGAAACTCTTTCCAGTATATTTGCGAGGATGATGACAATAGGCTTGTTGTTACGATAAATTACGAGGGAGACGGAGAGGTTGTAGTTATGTTCAACCTGAATGTACTTTCGGATGATTTGGTATTTTAAGAAATTATCGGCTGAGTCTGTAAAAGCAGCACACCACAATGCAACGTTTGTGACAGCCACAAACTAAAACGCAAATAATATGGAAGATATTTTATCAAACATCTATGCGGACGCATACCAGTATGCGATAAGCAACGGAGCGACAGAGAGACAAGCAGAGGAGTATGCACTCGACTGCAAGAACGAGGTTGAACAATTTTACAATTAAACAGCTATGGTAAAGTTACGTGATTACATTACAGAGCAGTTAAAGGATATGGCTGCAAAGGACGAGAATTTCAAGGCTCGCTATGAGGACAAGGACAAGTCTATGGACGAATGCGTGAAGTATATCTTTGAGCAAGCGAAGAAGCAAGCAGAGAATAATTGCGCAGCGATAGACAATGATGAGGTGTTGAACTGGGCAGTACACTATTATCAAGAGAAGGACTGCAAGCCAAAGGGTAATGTTGTAGCAAAAGTAAAGGCCTCGTCCCCAGTACTGGCGAAGCCACTACCAGCCAAGCCCCAGCCTAAGAAGAAAACAGCACCAAAGGCAAAGAAAGCAGAGTCTAAGGCAAAGTTCATCGAGTTAAACCTGTTCGACTAAAACCATTTCGAGTTATGAAACCAAGAACCAAGAACGAGGAGCAAATTGTGAAGCTATCCAGCCAGCTGGGTAGCATTTGCAGTCGTGATGAGCAGAAACTCATCAAGCAGACGTACGGAACGTGCGAGTACAACGATATGTACGACAGAACATACGCAGTCATCAATCAAGCCTACAGAGGCTATCAGGTAATGAGGTATTTCCGCATCACCCGACACCGCAACCGCAAACGTGAGGTATCATACTCCCTTTGGGAGGTGCAACAGGTATGGAACAAGAAAGGTTCACGGCAGACAACTCTGTCACGTAGACGTGCGATGAGTTGGTGTCTTGATGCATTTACCTACTCGTCAGACCTTACCATACGCCCACAGCGCATCGACATACCTTACGAATACTTATACAATAAGTCTCTCGTTGATACATACCAGTATTGCGAGCCTTATATGGAAGCAGCGCAGCAGGAAATGCATAGAGCAGAGATATACAAGATACTATCGAAGAATGACCCATTCGAGGAGACTCTTTTCAAGGCTTCGCCAGCATTGTTTGCGCACGCCCACAGATACGTGCGTGACACAGAGCCTTATATGGCAGCATACAAGGTTGCTATCCGTCACGGCTATGCCATCAGCGATGTATCTATGTATGTTGACTATATCAGTGCGCTTATCTATCTCGGAAAGGACACGCACAACCCATTCTATGTATGCCCAGACAATCTTCTTCAGGCGCACGACAAGTATGTTGCTAAAATGGAAACAGATAAGAATAGAGCAAGAGAGGAAGAGCGCAGAAAGAAAGCACTCAAAGACAACGAGCGATACGTCAAGGAGAAGCAGAAATTCTTCGGTATCTTCCTTTCGGACGGAGAACTTACTGGCGAGGTGCTGAATCCGTTGATGAGTTTATCAAGGAGGGAGAGGCAATGCATAATTGCGTGTTCGCTTGTGGGTATTACAATCGAAAGAACTCTTTGATTTTCTCTGTACGTGACAAGGACGGAAAGCGAGTGGAGACCGTAGAGTTCGACCTTGTAAGCGGAAAAGTCATACAGGCATACGGCTGCTGCAACAAGATAAGCAAGCAGCATAAGGAGGTGCTTCGACTTGTCAATTCAAGCGCAGCCCTCATCGAGAGATATAACAATAATAACAACACAATTAAAATCAAGGCAGCATGAAGAAACAAGAGTTTATTTTCGTCTTCCCCCAGTCGGGGGAGACGATTACGAGAGTCATGAACCCTCTCGCAGTAAAGGACGCAGTGGTAAAATACCTCAAGGTTCAGAACGAGGTGCGTGGAGACATCTGCATCATCAGGAACGGACTCAACGAAGTAGTCGCTATGGCATACGTCAGCGAGACGATGAAAATTTCTTTTTTCACTGAAGACGAGTCTGTGAGCGACATCAAGCCAATCGAAGTGGTAGAGGAAGGAGGCGCATCATGAGTAAGCAAGAGTGGTTTATTCTGATTATGTTCATCCTGAGCATTATAATCGGTTTTTCTTCATAAGAGAAGGTAACGGGAGTCCAACCAACTCCCACTTTTTTTATTTTCGATATGACAAAGAAAGCAGTAGTATATTTTTACGATGAAATCTGTTGTGTGGACGACACTGAAATCCTGTACGACAAGAAAGACCAGCTGGCTGATATTGTTGTAGCTATGCTCAGAGCCACGGCAGAGGCTAAAACGGCAGAGGCTTACGATGCAGCCACCAGCAACCTAATCCTTAAGTACAACGTGTCACGAAAAGGAAAGGTGTCGAAAATGCGCACATCAAGGCGAGGAGGCTCACGTCCAGGGGCTGGGCGAAAAAGCAAGGGCAGGGAAAGCATACAGCATATCATCACACTTCGAGTGAACGCAGATACATACGATTATCTCCAGTCACTTCCCGACAAGTCGCTTTGGATTAGAACAGCGATAGCGGAGAAACTTGAACGAGATAATACAGCAACAGGGCAGTCGTGATTTGCGACTGCCCTGTTTTTTTGTTTCTTCTGATTAATCTTAAAAACGGCAAACACTATTCTCACGAACCATGAATGCCTTGGGGATAAAACCAAAAATCTAACTTTGCCTATTTCAATTTACTAATATCAATAAATGTGCTATTGTTCCCTCCGGTAGTGACCTGAGGAACAGAGCCATCCCATTTCTCAATCCACATCTTTTGGAGAATAGCAGGAGTAAGTGAAGCAGTCTTTAGCTCGTTAGCCTCACGTTCTGCCCGAGCCTGCACAAGCATCTTCTCAGCCTCAGCCTTCTTTACTGCGACCTCATTGAGTGCTCGCTGTGCCTCCTGTATTGCCTTGTTCTTCTGATTAACAGCCTCAACGATAGAACTTGGATACTTAAGACCAGATGTTAGCTGTTCAAGATGAAAATGTTCTTTGGCAAGGGCCTTACTAAGTTGCGTCTCAATAGCTCTCTCTACCAAGTCACGATTGCTAACAATTTGGTCAGTTGTGTACTTGTTCAGCTGAATGCGGAATGCGTCTTTTACGTAGTTAAATAAAGTGCCGTTGATAATATCCTTCAATTCCTTGCGGTATTTCTTGAAGACCTTTGGCGCATTTCCATCCACCATTTTCAAAGAAACAGTAGGATCAACGGTAAACTCAGAGCCATCCTTTGCGTTAATGGTGAACTCTGGGTAGTCGATAGTCTGAACAAACGTAGGGTACTCATACACCTCCTCAGTAAAAGGATTGTACCACACACGACCTGTTACCAGACTCACATCATCAACGCCTTTGTCGGAGCCGTAGAGATTAACGAGAATACCCTCTGAACCTGCATCAACACGTTCGCTGCAAGAAGTTAAACACAATGCTGAGAAAAACAGCGACAACACACACAATAATTTAATCTGTCTTTTCATTTTCGTTATTTTTGAATGTTAAACAATTTGTTGCTACCGAAAACAGAACCCAAAACAAAAGGACTGCTACACTAACAATGTTTGTCGTTGTATCTGCCTTGCTTACGCCTCTAAGTCCGACATCTACAACCATAAGGGTTATTACAACCCATGCCACGAATGCGGCAATTTTCCACTTAATTTTCTTCATAATCCTACTTTATTTTTATAATAGTTTCAGCTAACTCAACAGCATGTTTTGGCACAAAAAACCGATTAACCAAATCATCACGCAACTCTGTTGCTAACTTGTTGATTTTAGGGAGTAGATTCAAAATGCGCAGTTTTTCAGATTCAAAATCACGCACCTTGCGCTGATAACTTCTTTCCAAATCCTCAGCCTTATTTTTGTACTCCTTTTCGAGTTCAACTTTCTTCAAGTCGTACTCGCTATCGAGTTTTCTTTTTGCTTCAACATAATATTGTCTTTCGCAGTCTCTATCATGGATACTACGATTAATCTCATCTTGCATAGCCTGTTCGGCTTTCAAGCGGACATCCTCGAAGTTAACATAGGAATCAGAAGATTCTATAACATCTCTACTCACTCTGCGTTTGTAAGTTGGTAATCCACCCGGGCCATAACCAGAATCATAAGTCTCGTGTTCTAAAACTGTCTCTTTGCGAAGAATAACCTTTGAACCTCCTTTCAAGGATTCGTTCAACTTTTTGAGTTCCTTTACTTGCTCCTCTAAATCCGAGTTACGTTTACGTATTGCATCGTACTCAGACAAATCTACATTTACAACTGCCATATTATATAATTTTTAGTTCGACATTTGCTTACTATTTACTTAATTTATCCAATTATTATTTTAATTTTAAAATGGATAGTTTTGGATTCCTTTGGATTCTTGGTTCCCCTTATCGCACACGTATGTGAGCGAATCAGAAAAACTAAGAATCTGAGTATGGATGAGTCCCATCATCCCCCATCATCTGGTCACTTGATAATTCTACATCAGTTAACCTAAGCAGCATAAGGAGTAGATTCCCCTCCGCTCGTCTTCTGCTATCAGTTCCTACGATTTGCCATGCGGTCTTCCTTGCATTTATAGACTCGATGAATCGGAAGGTTTTTAGCCCATAGTCTTTCATCTTGTCTCGTCTTGCCTTGTAACTTAGGAATACAAAAAAATCCCCAAAGTTGTGTTACGACCAACTAAGGGGATCCATATATCGTTACCTATCGAATATAGGCAGCAAATATGCTATGTTTTCTTTGCCAATCGTAACTTGACGAGTGCAAATGTACTCTTTCTTATTCATCTGCGCAAGTTTTTAAACAACCATTAACTTATTAAAAAAGTGTAAAATGTTCTGATTTCTGAAAAATAATGCTAAAATTTTATGTATATAAAAATGTTATCACTATCTTTGCAGTGTGTATGTAAGCATCTCTATTTCTGACGATTATAGTGACGAAGTTGTGAACCCAACGGAATCACTCCTGTCTCTTATACACATCTCCGACCCCACGAGACGCGTAGTAATCTCGTATGC
>OWJS01000962.1_pt1 | contig 10185 bp, 10 predicted proteins | sample 1732961 | NCBI WGS metagenome assembly OWJS01 (sample SAMN05065774, study PRJEB22554) | human gut metagenome | biome: ENVO:2100002; feature: ENVO:00000062; material: ENVO:00002003 | host: Homo sapiens | place: USA
GAAAAGGCCGAGCGCGAAAAGCTCGATCAGGAATTAAAGCGCCGTGCACAGGCTGCCGCTCAGCGCGTGGCCCCGAAGGCCGCGGAAAAAGAAGAAACTGCGGTTTCGGCTGAAGAACGGGCCCGTCGTGACGCGGCCCGCAAAAAGGCCTTGGAAGAAGCCGCGGCAATCCGCGAGATGCTTTCTAAGCCCAAGACCGTTTTAAAGGCAAAGGCCGACCGCGGCGATAAGAACGACCGCAAGGATGCGGAAAAAACGGCCGCTGCCGCCAAGCCGGCTGAAGCGAAGAAAAAGACCGAAGCCAAGCCCGCAAAGGCGGCTTCCGGTGACCGCAACGACGAGCCCAAAAAGGGCGGCAAGGGCCGCAAGGGCGAACGCAACAACGACCGCGGCTGGAATGACGAAGGTCAGAAGCGCCGCACGATCAAGACCCGCGGCGGCGATGACTCGGGAGATGACAACTGGAGAGGCCGCAGCCGCAAGCAGCACCATCACGAGCAAAGCGTGCAGCAGATGCCCGCGGAACCCGTGGTGCGTGAGGTGAGCGTGCCTGAGACGATTTCCGTTGCCGATCTCGCGCACAAGATGAGCGTGAAGGCCACTGAAGTCATCAAGGTTCTGATGAAGATGGGCCAGATGGTCACCATCAATCAGATGCTTGATCAGGATACGGCCATGATTCTCGTTGAAGAAATGGGCCACAAGGCGATTGCCGCCAAGGCCGACGATCCGGAAGCGCTCTTGGGTGAAATCGAAGAGGGTGCCGAGCAGTACCCCGCCGTGCCCCGTCCCCCGGTCGTCACGATCATGGGTCACGTTGACCACGGTAAGACGTCGCTTTTGGACTACATCCGCCGCGCCAAGGTTGCTGCGGGTGAAGCGGGCGGCATCACGCAGCACATCGGTGCGTATCATGTGAAAACGCCGCGCGGCATCGTCACGTTCTTGGATACCCCGGGGCATGAAGCCTTTACCGCCATGCGTGCCCGCGGTGCGCAGGCAACCGATATCGTGATTCTGGTGGTCGCAGCCGACGACGGCGTGATGCCCCAGACCAAGGAAGCCATTGCGCATGCCCGCGCTGCCGGCGTTCCGATGGTCGTTGCGATCAACAAGATCGATAAACCCGAAGCCAACGTTGAACGCGTTACGAACGAACTCGTTCAGAACGAAGTGATTCCTGAAAGTTTCGGCGGCGACGTGCCGTTCTGCCCGGTGTCCGCCAAGACCGGTAAGGGCGTGGATGAACTCCTTGAAAACGTTCTGCTGCAGGCAGAAATGCTTGAATTGAAAGCCCCGGATCAGGGTAACGCCAAGGGTATCGTCATTGAAAGCCGACTGGATAAGGGCCGCGGCCCCGTCGCTTCCGTTCTCGTTCAGTCCGGCCTTTTAAAGAAGGGCGATATTGTTCTGGCGGGCCAGGCCTTCGGCCGCGTGCGCGCCATGGTGAACGAACTCGGCAAGCAGGTGCAGAGCGCCGGTCCCTCGATTCCCGTGGAAATTCAGGGTCTCTCCGACGTCCCGGCCGCAGGCGACGAACTCATTGTGGTTCCGGACGAACGCAAGGCCCGCGAAGTCGCGCTCTTCCGTCAGGGCAAGTACCGTGACGTGAAGCTTGCGCGTCAGCAGGCCGCAAAACTTGAAAACCTCTTCTCCGGCGAAAATAACGGGGAAGTAAAGACGCTGTCTCTGATCATCAAGGCCGACGTTCAGGGTTCTCAGGAAGCCTTGGTGCACGCTTTGACGAAGCTTTCCACCGACGAAGTGCGCGTTCAGGTTGTCCACAGTGCCGTGGGCGGTATTTCCGAAACCGACGTCAACCTTGCTGCGGCCTCCAAAGCCGTCATCATCGGCTTTAACGTGCGCGCTGATGCTGCGGCCCGTAAGCTCGCGGAGCAGGACGGCATTGACATGCGCTACTACAACATCATCTACGACGCCGTCGATGATGTGAAGGCGGCCATGAGCGGCATGCTCTCGCCGGAAAAGCGCGAGACGGTGATCGGTATGCTCGAAATCCGTCAGACGATCCGCGTTCCGAAGGTGGGCCTTATTGCCGGCTGCCGCGTCATGGAAGGCGTGGTGCGCAGAAACGCGTCCGCGCGCCTCTTGCGCGACAACGTCGTCATCTGGACCGGGGAGCTTGCGTCTCTGAAACACTTCAAGGACGATGTGCGCGAAGTGCAGGCCGGCAACGAATGCGGTCTGTCGCTTAAGGGCTACGACGACATCAAGGTGGGCGACCAGCTTGAAATCTTCGAAGTCACCGAAGTGGCCCGTACGCTCTGAGGTGGATGCTGATGGCTGTTAAAGCAAAAAAGCCGGGCAGAGCGCTGAGGGTCGCTGACCAAATCGCGCGCGACATTGCCGAACTCATTCCGCAGAACGTGCGCGATCCGCGCGTGGGACTGGTGACGATCACGGGTTGTGAGATCACACCGGACTACGCGCACGCGAAACTTTTCTTCACCACCATCGGGTGCGACGAGGAAAAGTGCCGCGAGGGTCTGAATGCGGCCGCGGGGATGTTAAGAAGCCTCATCTATAAAAAGCTCACGATCCATACGGTACCGACGCTTCACTTTGTTTTGGACGAAAGTGTGGCGCGCGGTTTTGCCATGGACCGTGTGATTGAAGAGGCAATGCAGGAAACCCGGCGCAACGAAGCCTCTGAAGGCAAGACCGAATAAAGAGGCGGCGATGGGCGCAAAGGGTGACGATATTGACGGCGTGATGCTGCTGGATAAGCCTGCAGGGATGAGCTCAAACTGGGCCCTGCAGCTTACCCGCAGGCTCATTAACGCCAAAAAAGCGGGGCACACCGGAACGCTTGACCCGATGGCAAGCGGCCTGTTGCCGCTTGCGTTCGGAAACGCCACAAAGTATTCCTCAGACCTGCTGCACGCCGACAAGCGCTATGAGGCTGAGCTCACGTTCGGCGCAGCCACCGATACGATGGATAAAACCGGTGCGGTGACGGAAACCTGCAGCAAACGTCCGACAAAAGACGAACTCGTAAAGGTTCTCGGGGAATTCACCGGCGTCATCGAACAGGTGCCTCCGATGTACTCGGCCGTCAAGCACGGCGGAAAAAACCTTTATGATCTCGCCCGCAAGGGTATTGAAGTGGAGCGTAAGCCCCGTAAGGTTGAGGTCAAAAGCCTCACGCTTCTGGCCTTTGAGGGGGATAAGGCCGTCATTGACGTGCGTGTGACGAAGGGCACCTACATCCGGGTTTTGGCCGATGATATCGGCCGCAGGCTCGGCTGTTACGCGCATCTGACGGCCCTGCGCCGCACCGAAGTGGGAGACTTAAAAATCGCCGACGCCGTGCCGTTTGCGGCGGTTGACGACAAGAATCAGACAATTGAAGAACGCCGCGCGCTTTTAAAGGGAGCGGATTTTCTGCTACAGACGCTGCCCTCGGTGACGCTTGATGCCGCAGGCGCCGAGCGTCTGAGAAACGGACAGCGTCTGGCATTAAAAAGTGCCGTGCGCGGTGAGGCACGGGCCTACGGGCCTGAAATGAAGTTACTTGGCGTGGTGAAGGTCGACGCACGCGGCGTCATTCACCCGTACCGATTAATCAGAAACACAGACAATGACCCGTCCTGAAGCGGGACGAACTCGGGAAGACACACAAAATGACAAGAGCTATTCGCAATATTGCAATCATTGCTCACGTTGACCACGGTAAGACCACGATGGTTGACAAGTTGCTGCAGTGCGCGGGAACCTTCCGCAGCAACCAGCAGGTCGATGAGCGCGTGATGGACAGCGGTGACATCGAAAAGGAACGCGGCATCACGATTCTGGCGAAAAACTGCGCCGTCGAATACGAAGGCGTGCACATCAACATCATCGATACCCCGGGGCACGCGGACTTCGGCGGTGAAGTCGAGCGCGTGCTCTCGATGGTTGACGGCGTGCTGCTTCTCGTGGACGCGGTGGACGGCCCGATGCCGCAGACCCGCTTTGTGACGCGCAAGGCCCTCGCAGCGGGCCTTAAGCCCATCGTCGTCATCAACAAGGTTGACCGCCCCGGTGCCCGCCCCGAGTGGGTTGTGAACCAGACCTTTGACCTCTTTGACAAACTCGGCGCCACCGAAGATCAGCTCGACTTCCCGGTGATTTACGCCTCGGCCCTTGAGGGCTACGCCGGTTACACCGACAACGTCGAAGAACTCAAAAAGATCGGCAACATGCGCGCGATCTTTGACACGGTGATTAAGTACGTCCCCGTGCGTGAAGACAACACCGAAGCGCCCCTGCAGCTTCAGATCTGCTCTCTGGACTACTCGAGCTACGTGGGCAAAATCGGTATCGGCCGTGTGCACCGCGGTATTCTCAAAGCCGGTCAGAACGTTGTGATCATGAACGGGCCGGAGGACACCCCCAAGCCCGCCAAGGTCAATCAGATTCTGCAGTTTGAAGGTCTTGACCGTAAGGTTGTGGACTTCGCGCAGGCAGGCGACATCGTGCTCGTGAACGGTATTGAAGACCTCAACATCGGTACGACGATCACCGACCCCGCGGCCCCTGAAGCCCTTCCGATGCTTAAAGTCGACGAACCGACGCTTACCATGAACTTCATGGTGAACACCTCGCCCCTGGCGGGCCGCGAAGGTAAGTTCGTCACCTCGCGTCAGATTCGTGAACGTCTGGAACGTGAATTGAAGAGTAACGTCGCCATGCGTCTGCGGCCGACCGCGGACGAAACGGTCTGGGAAGTGTGCGGACGCGGTGAACTGCACCTCACGATCCTGCTTGAAAACATGCGCCGCGAAGGCTACGAACTTGCTGTGGGCCGTCCGCGCGTACTGCTCAAAATGGTTAACGGCGAAAAGCAGGAACCCTATGAGCTTCTCACGGTGGACGTCGAAGAAGAGCATCAGGGCGCCGTCATGGAAGAACTCGGCCGCCGCAAGGGCGATCTGCAGGATATGCAGCCCGACGGTAAGGGCCGTGTGCGTCTGGAATACCGTATTCCGGCCCGAGGCCTCATCGGCTTTCAGTCGATGTTCATGACGATGTGCCGCGGCACGGGCATCATGAGCCACGTCTTTGACGACTACGGTCCCATCAAGCAGGGTGAGGTCGGTGAACGCCGCTCGGGCGCGATCATCAGCCAGGATGACGGTAACGCCGTTGCCTATGCGCTCTGGAAGATTCAGGAGCGCGGCCGTCTGTTCGTAAGCCCCGGTGATGCCCTCTACGAAGGCATGATCATCGGCGAACATTCCCGTGAAAACGACATCGTTGTGAATCCCATCCGCTGCAAGCAGCTCACCAACATCCGTGCTTCCGGCACCGATGAAGCGATCCGCCTGGTTCCGCCGGTGCAGCTCACGCTTGAAAGCGCCGTGGAATTCATTAACGACGACGAACTCGTGGAAATCACCCCGAAGACCATCCGCCTGAGAAAGCGCTGGCTGAAGGAATTCGAACGCCGCCGTGCTTCGCGTGCCGAACGCGATGAAATGACGCTTTAATTTGCCGTCATGACTAAAAAGACAACGCCCGCCACACTGTGCCCCTGCGGCAGCGGCAAGGACTTTGCCGCCTGCTGCGGGCGTTTTCTTGACGGGGGCCAAACCCCTGAGACGCCCGAAGAACTCATGCGCTCACGCTACAGTGCCTATGTTCTCGGGCGTGAAAATTGGATCCGCGCCACCTGGGCGCCTGAGACATACCCTGCAGCTCCCATGGAGGGGGCTGATAAAGTGAAGTGGCTCGGGCTGACCGTCAAAAACGCGGCGCTTCAGACGCCCACGGAAGGAACCGTGGAATTTGTGGCCCGCGGCCGCACCCGTGAAGGGGCTTTCCGCATGCACGAGATTTCTCGCTTTGAAAAGCGGGACGGCGTGTGGATTTATGTTGACGGGACGTTTCCCGACAAGTCCTGACCGTTAGTCTTTCCTTTTTCTTCGTAAAGCTTATGCCTGACGCCGATTTTTCCCGCCGCTGGCGCTTTTGTGTTGCCCCGATGCTTGACTGGACGGATACGCACTGCCGCGTGTTTCACCGGTCGCTCTCGCGTCACGCAAGGCTTTACACGGAGATGATTACCTCACCCGCGCTCGTGCACGGTAACCGTGACCGGCTGCTGCGGTTTTCAGAGGTTGAACACCCCGTTGCCTGTCAGTTGGGGGGCAGTGACCCCGCGGAACTCGCGCAGGCCGCAAAGTGGGTTGCCGAACGCGGCTACGACGAAGTGAACCTTAACTGCGGCTGTCCCTCTGAGCGCGTGCAGCGGGGCAGTTTCGGCGCGTGCCTCATGCTCGAACCCAAGCTCGTCGCTGACTGCTTTAAGGCGATGCGTGACGCCGTCGATATCGACGTCACCGTCAAGCACCGCATCGGCGTCGATAAAGAGGATTCGTACGGTTTTGTGCGTGACTTTGTGGGCACGCTTTTTGACGCGGGTTGCCGCGTCTTTATCGTGCATACGCGCGCGGCGTGGCTCAAGGGCCTTTCCCCCAAGGAAAACCGTGAGGTGCCGCCCTTAAAGCGCGACTACGCCTATGCGCTCAAAAAAGATTTTCCTGAGGCCGTGATCTGCGTAAACGGTGCCGTGAAAACCCTTGAAACCGCCGAAGAAATCATTGCCGCAGGCTGTGACGGCGTGATGGTGGGGCGTGAGGCCTATCAGAATCCGTGGATTTTAACGGACGTCGACGCCCGGCTTTTCGGAGACGAAACGGTGCGGGCCGTGACGCGCTCCGAAATCATCGACCGGATGACGGCCTATCTCAAGGAAAAGGTGCCCGCGGATCCCCTTGCGTTACGCGGAACGACGCGGCATATGCTCGGGCTTTTAAACGGGCTTGCCGGTGCCAAAGCTTACCGGCGGACGTTATCAGACCCCGCGGCTTACAAGGCCTTCGGCACCGAGGTGCTTCATGAGGCCTATGCGCGGGCCGGGTGGCGGGAGCCTGATCTCACAAACACCCGTTTTGATGATGATGAGTTTTAAGGCCGGTCAGTTGTCGCCCGTTGCAACCGGACGGCTTTCGGCTGCGACCCACTCAGACCAGCTTCCGACATAAACGCCCGCGTCCTTTAAGCCCGCCACGCGCATCGCCAGGTGATTGCAGCAGGCGGTGACGCCGGAACCGCAGTAGTTGATGACGTTCTCAGTTGCGCGGCCCGCAAGCACGGCTTCAAATTCTTTTTTGAGTATCTCGGGCGCCTTAAAAAGCCCGTTTTCGCCGATGTTTTCCGCTGACGGGCGGTTCAACGCCCCGGGAATGTGGCCTGCGACGGGATCCATCGTTTCGTTTTGCCCGATAAAGCGCTCGTGCGAGCGGGCGTCAACGAGCACATAGGGCCCGTGCTCGGCGAGGTTCTTTTCGACAAAATCATCGTCAAAGACGCGCTCTAAGGGCGCGGTGGCGCGGTAGGTGCCTTGTTCCCACGCGGGCTCTTCGGTCTGCACCGCCATCCCTGCCTTTTCCCAGGTGGTCCAGCCGCCGTCCAAAACCCGCACGTGCTTAAAGCCCACCCACCGCAGGGTGAACCACTGGCGCGCCGCGAAGTTGCAATCCCCCTGGTCATAGACCACCACGCGGCTTGCGGGATTTAAGCCGAGACGCCGCATATTGACGCAGAAGCGCCCGGAATCCGGCAGCGGATGCCGGCCGTTGGTGCCCGAGCGGCAGCCAGAGACATCGTTTTCCAAGTCGGTAAAGCGCGCGCCGGGAATGTGGCCCGCCTCATAGAGTCTGCGGCCCTCAGCCGGGTCCGTGAGGCTTGCGCGCACGTCAAGAATGAGAAGATTGTCGTCAGAGAGTTCGGCCTCGAGCTCTTTAACCGAAATAAGCGGTGATTCGGACATGATGTCATTTCCTCAAAAAAGGAGACGGTGCGCACGGGAAGTGTCTGCGGGCGCTGATGATGCGTTAAGTGTACGCAGTTTTTCCCGGCGGGCGTCCTACAATGACCGGCCATACAACAACCTTTCGGGAGAGCACGAAGTGAATACTGCGTTTATCGGCGGCGGAAACATGGCGGGCGCCATGATTGCCGGCATGCACGCCAAGGGCGTCAACGGTGAAACGATCTGGGTAAGTGACCCGCATCCGGAAAAGCGCGAAAAACTCCATGCGCTTTACGGTGCCGTGGGGTTTGAGGGGGCGGGAGAGTGGCTTAAAAAGGCGGACGTTGTGGTGCTTGCCGTGAAGCCTCAGAAGCTCAAGGATTGCTGCGAAACGCTCAAACCCTTTGTGAGCGAAAAGGCGCTTGTGCTTTCCGTTGCCGCGGGCGTTAAGCTCGAGGTTCTCAGAGCGTGGCTTAACCACAAACGCATCGTGCGTGCCATTCCCAATACGCCTGCCATGGTGTTAAAGGGCTTTTCCGGTCTTTATGTTCCTTCTGACGTTGATGAAGACGCAAGAAAAGCCGCGCACGCCATATTGGAGAGCGTGGGTGAGGTAAAGGACCTTACTCACGAAGACGGCCTGCACCTTGTGACTTCGGGCCCGGGTTCCGGCCCCGCCTACGTTTTTCTTTTTATGGAAGCCCTGGCGGATGCGCTCGTGAAGGGCGGAGCGACACCGGCTGATGCGCACGAAATGGCGTTATCCACCGTTGAGGGTGCCGCGGCACTTGCGCGCAAGTCCGGCGAAGACTTTGCGCAGTTAAGGGCGAACGTCACAAGTAAGGGCGGCACCACCGCCAAGGCCATCGAAGCCTTTGAAGCGCACGATTTTCGCGGCACGGTGGAGGCGGCCGTCAAGGCCTGTGCGGCGCGCTCCAAAGAAATGAGCGAAATGTTCTCTTAAAGCCCGAGAACGGTTCTAAGCGGTGCGGCCCGGCGGTCTTTTTCAGACATGACCGAATCGGCTGCCGCAACCGGCCATTGGATACCGAGCGCCGGATCGCACCAAAGCGCCGTGCGCTCGGCCGCCGGGACCCGTTTGTGCGTCACTTTGTAGAAAACCGTTGTGTTGTCTTCAAGCGCTGCAAAGCCGTGGGCGTAGCCCGCGGGAATCCAGAGTACCCGGCGGTTTTCGCCCGAGAGCACCACGGTGCGTGCCGTAAGAAACGCAGGCGACTCGGGGCGGATATCGACAATTACGTCAAAGACGGTGCCGGTCGCGCAGGTCACAAGTTTTCCCTGTCCGTGAGGGGCAGCCTGCCAATGTAGGCCCCGCACGGTGTTTTTGCGGCTTACGCTGACGTTATCCTGCACAAATGCGGGCGTGAGCCCCAACACCGCTTCAAAGTCTTCTGCGTTAAAGACTTCTAGAAATTCGCCGCGGTTGTCTTTAAAGCGCGCAGGCTCAAGGACAAAAACATCGGGAAACAGCGTGGCGGCAACGACGGGCGGCATGGCAGAGAAAATCCGAAAAACGCATATGGGTAAACGCGGTACGCCGCATAATCTTAAGACAAGGAGCAAGGCACGGCAGACCGCTAAAATTGCCGCAACATTTTCAGGGCACCGTGCTTTTGCCGGTGCCGCAGCGAAGGACACGACAAATGCAGACACTCAAAAGAGGGGACGTGCGGGAACTTCCGGCACCGATTGCAGCGGACATGAAACTGATTGCCGCGGTCGGCCAGCGCCGTTCCGTGCGGGAATTTTCCGATCAGAAAGTGGACGCTTCGATTCTCGCGCACGTGCTCTGGTGCACGTGCGGGACGTCGTCAGCTGAAGGAAAGCTCACGGTTCCCACAACGATGGACAGGCGGGAAATGACGGCGTACGTTTTGGACAGTGAAGGCGTCTGGCGCTATGACCCCGTGAAAAACGCACTTGTCTGCACGCACGCGGGCGACGCCCGTGCGGATTCCACCACCGATCAGGACTTTGTGAAAACCGCGCCCGTGACGCTCGTGATTGCCGCGGACAACAAAAAGGCGGCGGGTATTGAAGACTACGTGAAGTACGATGCGGGCTTTTGCGGAATGGCCGCGCAGCTTGCCTGTGTGGCGGTGGGATTGGGAAGCGTTGTGCGCGGCTCCTTTGACGCAGAGAAACTGACGCGGGCCTTGGGCGAGGACGCAATGCCCCTTCTTTGCGTCACGCTCGGCTTTGCCGCGTAAAGGAAATCCGTATGGTCTCCTTAAAGCGCAAAAAGCCCGCGGCGCCGCAGCCGCCGATGCGCCGTCTGGCCGCTGTCTCTTATACACATCTGACGCTGCCGCCGATCTTACGCGTGTAGATCTCGGTGGTCGCCG
>OWJS01000970.1_pt1 | contig 10097 bp, 12 predicted proteins | sample 1732961 | NCBI WGS metagenome assembly OWJS01 (sample SAMN05065774, study PRJEB22554) | human gut metagenome | biome: ENVO:2100002; feature: ENVO:00000062; material: ENVO:00002003 | host: Homo sapiens | place: USA
TACGAGATTACTACGCGTCTCGTGGGCTCGGAGATGTGTATAAGAGACAGCTCCGCTTTCGTCGCACCGCTCAACTCCGTCGATGAGATTGTCACAGATAGCGGCATCTCGGACGAATGGAAAAATATTATAAAAGATATGGGTATCAAACTTCATATCGTATAAAAGGGGGTTTTCACCATGGCACAACAAACAGCTTTACCGAATTGCATCGTTGCGCAATCCGGCGGTCCGACCGTCGCGATCAACGCCAGCCTTGCGGGCGTTATCCACGCAGCCATCGGACATTACGGTACCGTTTACGGTTCCGTCAATGGTATCCTCGGCATTCTGAATCAACATTACTTAAATCTTACGGAGTTGACCACTTCCGATAAAGAAGCTCTGCTGCGACTTGCCACCACACCGGCCATGTATCTTGGCTCCTGCCGCTACAAATTAAAGGATTACCGTGAAGATCTATCCGATTATGAGAAGATTTTCGAGCAGTTTGACGCATTACATATTAAGGCATTCTTCTATATTGGGGGAAACGACTCGATGGACACAGTATTAAAGCTTTCCGATTATGCCGCATCGATCGGAAGCGATATCCGGATCATCGGCATCCCGAAGACGATCGACAACGATCTTATGATCACCGATCACACACCAGGCTTTGGCTCTGCTGCGAAATACATCGCTTCGACACTCCTCGAGATTGCGCACGACACGATCATCTATCCGGTCAAAAGCGTTACGATCGTTGAGATCATGGGACGTGACGCCGGCTGGCTGACCGCCGCATCCGCGCTCGCCCGCAACGCCTACTGCGATGCGCCGCACCTGATCTATCTTCCGGAATGTAATTTTAACACGGAGGATTTTCTTGCGGATGTGCGCGAACTCCTCACGGAGCGTGACAATGTGATCGTTGCCGTATCGGAAGGCATCCATGACGCGAAGGGCAATTACATCAGTGCCGGCGAGAGCGCTGCCGACACCTTCGGACACAGCCAGTTAAGCGGCGCCGGAAAGGCTCTGGAACTTCTGATCAAAGCAAGCCTTCCGGTCAAAGTCCGCTCCGTTGAGATTAACATCCTACAGCGATGCGCCGCACATCTTTCCTCTGCCACCGACTTAAAGGAGGCCTTCTTCTCCGGAGAGAAAGCCGTAACACTGGCTTTGCAGGGCATCACCGCATCCATGGTCGTTATGAAACGCGCCTCCGACGAGCCTTACACAATTGTATACGACTATGCGGAGATCAAAAATATTGCCAACGAGGCGAAATCCGTTCCGCGCGAATGGATCAACGCCCGCGGCAACAATGTCACGGAAGAGATGCTCACCTACCTCACACCGCTCATTCAGAGAGAGGTTCCGGTCACCTATTCCCATGGCCTGCCGAGCTATATGGATGTATCGCATCTTGCCGAACAGGCTCACAATTTCTAATAACAAACCCCCGCCTGCCAAGCAGACGGGGGTGTTTTCACAAATCTTCTGTCTTAAATGTAGTATAGCCTTCATAGTAGTAACTATGATCAATGCCCTTCATATAGACCTCCCGGCTATCAATCTCATCCGTCAAAGCATTTTTTAGAAGATATTTGATCTCAATATCTTTGACCGGACTGCGCTCCATTGCAAGTAAATAATCTTCCTTATCCACCTTGCTCCAGTCAACCACTTTACCAATCTCGATTTTTAAAATATGATCCAGCCAGATACGTGTACTGCGGCCATTTCCTTCCCGGAACGGATGCGCAATGTTCATTTCAACATATTTCTCAACAATCTCATCAAAATCCGATTGTGGCATTTTATCGATATTATCAAGTGCCGCCTGCAAATACATAAGCGGAGCGAAACGGAAATTGCCTTTCGCAACATTTACCGTGCGGATTTTTCCGGCAAACGGATAAATATCTTCAAACAGATATCGATGTATCACTTGCAGCGTTGAAAACACGCCTGCAGGAAGATCGTCCCGAATGCCTTTTTCAAATAATTCGGCAGCTTTCTTCTTGCTGATACGCTCCTCTTCACGCGCAAGATCCGCAGAACTTGTCAGCCCTAACTTATTTTCAAGCATCCGGTTTTCCTCCTTTCCTGCCATTATCGGTTACTTTTCGCGTTTCGTCAAGCAAGTTTACTTCGACCAGGTCATCTTATCATTCTTTCCGCTGTAATCAAACTTTCCGTCATTCTTCTCTTCCAATGCCTTGATCATATGGTAGGTGTATTCGTTATACGGTGTCGGGATTCCAAGTTCCCTGCCCATGCGCATCAAGGCACCGGAAAACATATCGATCTCCGTGTGACGCCCCGCTTCAATGTCCTGCAAAGTCGAGAACTTCGCCGATGCGCGCACCGGACTTCCGTGCTTCGAAGATGCTTCAATCTTGCTCATATCGATACCTTTTGCGGCAGCAATCGTCTCAAGTTCATTACGAAGTCCGTCACTGATCGCCTTCATATGCTCGCTGTCCGTATAACATCCGACACCTACACCAAGGATTGCCTGCGGCAGATTGTTACACACATTCAGGCGGAACTTGCTCCACATCTCCTCCTGCGCAAATTCCGTAGAACGATAATGGATTCCCGTATCTGCAAAAAGCGCCTCGATTGCCTGCACGCGCTCGCTGTCATACGGAGCCTGAAACTCACCGAATATAATACCGATTGTGGTCTCTGGAACAAAATAATATCCGTCGCCCTCCCTGTGGGATGCAACCTTGATGACGGAATAGATCATGTGCGATGCACCAATCGCTTCCGCGATGATTTCCTCACTGTCCACGCCGTTCATCAGGCTCATAACGATCGTATTCTCTCCCACGATCGCACGGATACTCTCCAGTGCGCCCGGCAAAGCGCCGTATTTTAAGCAGACAATCAGCAAATCGACGCCATGTGCTTCCTGCGGTGTCCACACTTCAGGATGATAGGTCACATCATTGATCCGGCAGCCTTTTTTGAGTCGCGCGGCACGTTCGCCCTCCGCGATCACTCCAAGTTTGATATCATTTTTCTCCGAAAGTCCCCAGATCACATAGGAGCCGACCGCTCCCGCGCCAAGAACCGCAACGCTTTGTATCTTCATGTTGTGCTCCTTTATTTCCCGCAATTACAGATAGCCTACCACAATTCCGGCATATTCTGAATGGAATCTTTCTCTGTGATCTCGCGGATGACTTTGCACGGATTGCCGGCAGCCAGTGAGTTTGCCGGAATATCTCTCGTTACGACGCTTCCCGCTCCGATCACGCAGCCTTCACCGATCGTGACTCCTCCGGTAATAACAACGTTGCTGGCAATCCAACAGTTAGAGCCGATCTCGACCGGCTTCCCGTATTCGTCATCATACACCGTACCGTCTTCTTTATGTTTCATATTGCGCTCCTGCCAACGGAACGGGTGCATCGGTGTTGCGATCGTACAATTCGGCCCGAAAAATACATTATCGCCGATGGTCACCGGACAGGTATCCAGCACGGTAAAATTAAAGTTTGCGAAGCACTTACTCCCTATCGTTGTAAACACACCGTAATCAAAACAAATCGGTCCCTGCAAATACGTGTCCTGTCCACAGTCTGGAACCAGTTCCGCCATGATTTCCTTACGTTTCTCCGCATCCGTATCATAGGTATTGTTGTACATCTGGGATAATTTATGTGCCTTTGCACGCAATTCATCTAACGTTTTATCGCTCGGATCGTAAATCTTTCCGACAAGCATTTTCTCTTTTTCTGTCATGTTACCTCTTATCTCTCTTTCTCTGGATGGTTTTCGTTTACTGAAAGATGTTTTGTTCGCGCATATATCTCTTTAACAAAAATGCGCAAAAATACGGAAATGTAACAATATCATCATTGATTCCCACATTCCCCGCCATTAGTTTTATTCCATGCTTGATATCTGCATACGCATCGCTTTTTATTAATTGCCGTAAAGACTTCGCACGATTAGCATTTGCTTTCACTTCTACCGGAACAAGTTCATTTGCACTCCGAATAAAAAAATCCTCTTCCAATGTGGAATTGTCTTTTGAGTAATAATAAAGCCCATACCCTTGTTTTACCAATGCCTCCGCTGCGAAATTTTCATAGAGTGCACCTTTATAAATGCCAAGATTTTTATTTGCACGCAAATCCATTTGTGATTCATCATCCAGACTCGCTACCAACAGCCCTGTATCCGAAATATATACTTTATATTTACTTTCATCCACATTTCCTTTTAATGGCAGCTCCGGGAATTGCAAACATTCGCATACATTAATAAGGCCGGCATCTTTAAGCCATTCTACACACCCCATATAATCCTTGGATCTTCCGCCTTTCGAAACTTTTGAATATTGAAATTTCTTATTTTCTTTTGCAAGCTGTGCCGGAATTGACCGATATACACTCAGAATTTTTGCCTTATCCAGTCCTTGTGCATATTTAACAATATCATTTTCATAATCCAGCAATAATTGATGCTGCAAAGCCAATGATCCCTCAAACGTGCCTCTTTCAATATAACTTGATACAATTGCCGGCATTCCCCCTAAAATGCAATACTCCAGAAAAAGATTTGATAAAATCGTATGCTCCGCTTCGGAAAAAGCAATCCCTTCCAACATATGCCCAAGCATATCCAATACCATCTCTTCCGAATATCCTTTTGCCCACAAAAACTCTTCAAAATCCATAGAGTACATCTGATAATCGGTCTTGTACCCTACACTGATGCTCGCAATCCGTTGATACTGCACACCAAGTAATGAGCCTGAACATATAACATCATACTTGGCATTTTCCTTGAAAAATTTGAGTGCCGTCGCAATTTCCGGAAAATCCTGAATCTCATCAAAAAAAATCAATGTCTCATTTTCCACAAAATGTTTTGTAGGATCAATTCTGCTAATCAACTTGATAATGTGATCCGTTGAAAACCCTTCATCAATAATTGATTTATACGCTGGTTCCGTAATAAAATTAATCTCGACTACATTTTTGTAGTTTTCCCGGGCAAAGGTTCGAATTGTCTCTGTTTTTCCCACTTGCCGCGCACCCTTAATAACCAGTGGATTTCGATCCGGATTCTGTTTCCATTCCCTCAAGAAAGCATCTGCTTTTCGAACTAGATACCCCATATCATGCACCTCCAAATTTTAAGTATACCCATTATACACCTAATTGGCACCTTTTTGGGGTGTATATTTTATCAAAATCACATTTTTATGAGCTATTTTTTCTTTGATTTAACATTTTTATGAGGGAATTATATTGTGATTGGCACATTTTTATGAGTGAATCTAACCATAAGGCAAATAGCGGGGTAAATAGCAAATTTAACTTCCATGAAAGCCACCGGCTCGCCTGCTTGTGCTTTACGTATTTCCACTATCCGGTTCCTTTCTGACAACTTTCCCATTTTCTTACCGCTACAGAACAAGCTCGTAATATAAACACTTGTGCCGAATTCCACGGTATTCCTCTTCATCCACAACTCCATTTGGTCTCATTCCGCATTTTTCCATTACCCTGCAGCTTGGTTTATTCTCTTCAAAAAAACCTGCCACCACTTTTTGAAATCCCATTTCTCTCAAATCTTCAATGACTGCGTTCACCGCTTCCGTTGCATAGCCATGCCCCTGATAATCCGGATGCACAACATAACCAATTTCAATTTCCGTTCCCTCAATATCGCAATCGTTCACAAATCCGATGAACTGATCTCCTAAATAAATACCGTATTCCAAATGTGTGGTATCTTCTATACAACTGAATGCTACCAGTTTTTCAGCCAAAGCAATCGCCTGATCCCTAGTCTGAAAGTCCGGCACCATAAATGTTTTTCCTATTTCCTGATTCATAAGCAAATCCGCCAGAGCCTCCACATCCTTTACCTCATATGGTTTTAGTGTAAGCCTCTCTGTCTGAATCAATGCTTTTTTCCTAATTGGCAATCTCATATTTTCACTTTCTCTAACATTATTTTTCTAAAATCTGCTTAATCTCATCCAAATTATCCATGAAATAGATTCCCGCCTGTCGTTCCGGCGTGGACAGTCCCATCTCAATCATGTGATGCAACAGTTCCTTCAAACTATCATAATACCCATTTAAGTTGTAAAGAATACACGGCGCCGAAATTTGATTCAGCGAAACCTTCGACATGATCTCCGAGATCTCCTCGAGCGTTCCGGTTCCTCCCGGAAATGCGATAAACGCGTCACCCAACTCGATCATCTTCGCTTTGCGCTCCGTCATATCCTTTGTGACGATCAGCTCCGTCAGCCCCTCATGCTGAAGTACCTGCTCCACAAAAAACTGCGGCTCGACACCGGTCACTTTGCCGCCCGTCTGCAGGACACTTTCCGCGATCTCGCCCATCAATCCGGACTTTGAACCGCCGTAAACCAACGCATTTCCGCTTTGTCCGATCCATGTGCCGAGTTCCCATACCGCCTTTTTCAACGCCGGATCATTTCCCTCAAACGCACCAAGATATACCGTAATGTTCATAAAATTCTCCCCAGATATTTATTCGTCTTCTTCATCCGCGTCGTTTTCATTGTAATAACCGGTATTATTGTTCCCATTATGGCTTCCGATCACTCTTTCCCCCTTCGGTGAAAGCAACATTCCAAGCAGTGTTCCGCCGAGCAGCAGACACACGCCGAGCAGAAAATACTCGCGTCCGCTAAAATTCATATCCTCGATTTTCGCAATCAATTTCTTCATGATATTACCCTCCATAAAATCCAATTTCTTCCATACAAAATTCTAATCTAACCCACATAACAAGTCAAATTATTTGTATGCAAACACCCAGACGCGTTTATCTCTTTTTGCACTTTAGCCACACAACATCAAAAACAACACAGAACACAACGTAAATGAGCAAACAAGGTCCGATTCCTAAAGCAACACTCCCATTTTGCGAAAACCTAGGACTCCACCACAATCGGTCGATGATACGATACAGCAACAGGTATATGCACACGCACGGAATAGGACTCAGCAGCCATACATTGATTGTTCCAAAAATCCGAGAGGAAGCTCTCCTATTCGTACCTATGTACTGTCCGACTCCAAAACTTAGGCACCCCACCGCCATGATAATGAGTCCGACCGCAACAGATCCCAAAGTCTGTTCCTCCACCCAAATCATAATCGCAACAACCAGACCAATAAAATTGATTGCTGTTCCTGCCAAAGCAAAGATTCTCGCATCGGGCTTCGACTTCGTTTCCTCCGCTACCGGTTTGATTCCTTTTAATAAGAAATCGGTCGTAACTCCAAAGAACTCACTGAGTAAAATAATTTTTTCAATATCCGGTGCGCTTTGCCCGCTCTCCCACTTGGAAACAGCCTGGCGCGAAACGCCAATCTTGTCCGCCAATTCCTCCTGTGAAATCCCTTTACTTTTTCTTAACGTCTGAATTCTGTCCGCTATACTCATTACAGTTCCCGCCTTTCTTTATTTGTTAAGCTGATTCTACCAAAATTGGCGGTTGCATTACCACCAGGAAATCCGTATATATTGTCAACCAGCAGTTGCAAACGCCTGAAAATACTACAAAAGCTGCAACTCCATAAGTTCTTCCTTATGAAATCGCAGCTTTTCATTATACAGCCTTCGTAAAAAGCCGAAATGCATTCTCACGCGCAGTCTCTTCCACAACCTTCGGATCAATGCCCTTAATCTGTGCAATCTTCTCGATCACATACGGAATGTTACGCGAATCGTTACGTGTTCCGCGGTGCGGTTCCGGCGCCATATACGGGCAGTCGGTTTCCAGCAGAATTCGCTCCATCGGGATTTCTTCGACCGTGCGGACAAGCTTCTTTGCATTTTTAAACGTCACAACGCCGCCGACACCGATGTAATAGCCCATCTTGATGAATTCATGCGCCATCTCCGGCGAGTAGGAATAACAGTGGATCACTCCCGGATTATTCAGACCTTGCTTATGAAGTTCCTGCAAAATATCCATCGTATCTTCCGCCGCATCCCTCGAATGGATAATAACCGGAAGCTCTTTCTCGCGGGCAAGCTCCAGCTGGCGCCTAAACCAATAGCGTTGCTGCTTCTGCACATCCGCTTCCTTGTCCCAATAATAATCCAATCCGATCTCACCGACCGCAACCGTCTTTTGGTGCTTCGTCTGCTCCGCAAGCCATGCGAAGGTTTCCTCATTCAATCCGTCAATATCACTCGGATGCACACCGACTGCTGCATAGACGAAATCATGACTTTCCGCAATCTCTAATGTTGTTCTGGTTGATTCAATGGATGCTCCGACATTGATGACCGGGCGGATGCCCCTCTTCGGCAGATCAGCAAGAACCTCTTCCCTGTCCTCTGCGAATTTTTCATCGTCATAATGTGCATGGGTTTCAAATATCATGAACGCTCCTTCATTGTTCAGAATCAAATGTCTCTGTTTGTACGCCAATTCTGAATTCTTTCTCATAATCTGTTTCAATCTTCGAAATGCTTTTCGATCATATTAAGTTCTTCGATATCAATGCAATTCGGAATCGTATTCTCTGTTACCGCTTCGCGAACAGCCTGATACTCCATCCACATAACGCTTTCAATCTCTTCCCTCTGCACAACGAATTCCTCCGCCGGACGATCCATCCACATCAGATAGACATTGCACACCTGACGATCCACATACGGATGCTCGTGAAATTCATTCTTCACAGTTACACGCTTTAATCCGCATGGAATCAGATCCTCTGCCTGTGCTGTCACACCAAGCTCCTCGCGAAGCTCCCTGAGTGCCGACGGAACATAATCCATGCCCGCCGGAATGTGTCCGGCACTTGAGATGTCGTAACATCCCGGAAACGAATCCTTTTCCATGCAACGCTTTTGCAGGAGCAACTCAATCTGTCCGTCCCGTCTGCGCGCGATCCACAGATGTGCCGTCCGGTGCTGGATGCCCTCGCGGTGCGCCGTCACACGATCCACCGTCTTGCCAGTCGGTATTCCATTGTCATCTACGATATCCAGGATTTCCATACTTCCCCTCCTGTTTTGTCTGTTATTCCTCGTATTTATCAATTTCCATGACCCAAATCTGGCTTTTGTCATTTTAGGTCATGGCGTTATGGCTAATCTCTTGACCTAGTTTCACTCTTGTCACTTCTAGGTCAAGCAATTTCACTTATTCTCTTGACCCAATATACATTTTCCCTCTTCAGGTCAATAAGCTTCTTGAGATTTCTTGATCTGATGGTATTTTTCCTCATCCAGGTCATGAAACATCGCCAATTTTTTCAAATTTGTTCTAGAAAATAATGAACTTTGAAGTAAATTACTTTCAAGTTAATTATTAACAAATCTCTGCGCCGCTCGGCATCTTCTTCTCCGGTGTCATGAGCGAAAGATTGCCGTCCGCATCCTCTGCGCACAGAAGCATTCCCTCAGATAAAACGCCTGCTAGCTTCGCCGGCTTCAAGTTTACAAGAACCATAACTTTCTTGCCAACCATCTCTTCCGGTGAGTAATCCTTGCGGATTCCGGATACGATCTGCTTTACCTGACTTCCGATCTTAACCTGGGAGCAGAGCAGCTTCTTGGACTTTGCAACCGCCTCGCAGGAAAGGATCTCTCCTACCTGAAACTGCATCTTCATAAAGTCATCGAATGTAATCTCTTCCTTCGGCTCGATATCGATAGAAGCCTCTTCCTCTGCTGCTTCCTCGCCGTTTAACTTCTTCTGCTCCGCTTCATACTCTGTCTTCTGCTTTGCCTGAAGTTCCTCAACCTTCGGCATGATCTCCTTCGGATCAAGTCTTGCGAAAAGGATCTCCGGTGTCTCGGTTACCTTGGTTCCGTTTGGATACAGACCGAACTTATCAAGGTCATCGAAGTCACGAAGAGAAGTTGACAACTGTGCAACGATCTTCTCTGCGGTCTCCGGTAAGAAGGAATGTAACAGGCTTGCACCGATCGTGATGGACTCGGTCAAGTTGTAGAGAACCTCTGCAAGACGATCCTGCTGCGCCTCATCCTTGGCAAGTACCCAAGGTGTTGTCTCATCGATATATTTGTTGCAACGGCGGAACAAAGCAAACACTTCGGAGATGGCATCTGCCACA
>OWJS01000976.1_pt1 | contig 10075 bp, 8 predicted proteins | sample 1732961 | NCBI WGS metagenome assembly OWJS01 (sample SAMN05065774, study PRJEB22554) | human gut metagenome | biome: ENVO:2100002; feature: ENVO:00000062; material: ENVO:00002003 | host: Homo sapiens | place: USA
ATCAGCAAGTTACAGATGGTGGTAGAGTGCTTTTAAATCCTGCCTCCGCAACTACGAATGCTCGTAACAACTTGCTAAGCAAGAAGTTACGAGCATTTTTCGTATTATGATTATTTTGAATCAGACATCAGCTCAGGCCCAAATGGGCTCACCCGATAAACCAGGGGGGATTAAATGGACCAAGTAGCAAGATCAACATTTTTAATGGGGCTGCGTTTACCGTGGTTGTTTGTTTAAAATTTAACGGGTTTCTATTCTAATTGGGCACCAATAAACCGGAAAGATTACGGAATACATGATTAACCCCTTCTCTCCACCGGATATGGCGCAGACGATATTACATTATTCCATTTATACATCAAAAAAATGCAAAATAAACTGCAAAAACAAAAAAAATCTCTAACTTTGTCCTTGGCAATCATTGTCTGTCATGTTATTTTCAATTAGATTATGAACAATCTTGAGATTAAACCTATTTCCGACTTGCTGAAACAGTCGTTCTGGATTCCATCCTATCAACGAGGATATCGATGGACACCTCAAGAAGTGACCGATTTGTTAGATGACATTCATGATTTTCAAAGCAACTCAATAGCAGAAGAAACCGATTTCTACTGCCTACAGCCTCTTGTCGTCAAAGAAAAAATCAACCAGAAAATCAAGGAATCGGTCGTTAAGAGCATATGTGACATTTCTGTCGTGGAAAACAATGACTTCTTTGAAGAAGCAAAAAAGATCCTTCAGACAAATGCAAAATGGGAAGTGATAGATGGCCAGCAAAGATTGACCACCATCTTTCTCATACTCAAGTATCTTGAAAGCGACAATCCCTACACATTGGAATACGAGACACGAACGGAATCATGCAGAGGCGTTTCAGCTAGTGATTTCCTAAGTAATATCAATACAAATGAATATAAGGATCACTGCTATGACTCCATCGATTTCCACCACTTCCATGAAGCCTTCAAGGCAATCAGTACATGGTTTGAATATGGCAGCCATAAAGATCTTAAGACGGCGTTCCATGATACTTTATTAAATAAAGTTTGTTTCATCTGGTATAAGTCGGAAGGTGAAGATGCCATCAAGGTCTTCACGCGCCTGAATGTGGGCAAGATATCACTTACAAATGCCGAACTCATCAGGGCCTTGTTCCTGAACAAGAGCAATTTCAAAGATACTGACAAAGAAACGCTGCTAACACAACAGGGGAAAATTGCCAGTCAATGGGACGCCATTGAATACACCCTTCAGAACGATGAATTTTGGCTGTTTGTCCATCCAATCGGCTACGAACGTCCTACAAGAATAGATTTCATCTTCGACATCATCTATCAGCAGGACAGGTTGAATATCGGCAAGGACAAATGCGGTAATGACGACGATCAGACATTCAGATACTTTAATAAATACTTCAAAAGCAAAGACAAGGGCACTGAATTGGGAAAAGTGGAAGAATGCTGGAAGCTGACCATAAACATTTTCAGAATCCTCAAGGAGTGGTATGATGATGTAGCTCTATACCATTATGTAGGCTATGTCCTCGACTGCAGAATCAAGAACCTGCCCGAGCTTTTCAAGGATTGGAAAGAAAGTAAAGACCGATTTGCCTTCACTGATCACCTTAAGACGGCCATCAAGGAACATCTGAAGAAATGCTATAATTCAGAACTTGGTTTGAGAGATACAATCTATGAGACAGAAGATGGGTTTGGTCCAAAAACCAAATGCCGTGACATCCTCCTCCTTCATAACATCCAGACGGTAATCGCTCAGAACAATGAACTCAAGAATGGTGGCCAATATTCACATGGGGTGTTCTATAAATTCCCATTCCATCTTTACAAAAAAGAGAGTTGGGATATCGAGCATATCGACTCCAGCACTGAGAATCCGTTGGAGAATGCCAAAGATCAGAAAGAATGGATTAAATATTCAATGATTGGTTTGCCGAAGGAGGAAAAGGAGAAAAAAGAAATTCTGTCGGCGGCGGCTGAATTCCTAAAGAAAAAGAAAAATGAAATCAGACAAGAAGACTTCGACAACCTAAGAACAAAGATCATGCGCCTTCTTAAATCCGACACGACATGGAAGGACCCGATCAACGACAAGAATAGGATATGGAACTATGTTCTTCTTGATAACAGTACAAACAGGGGATATGGCAACTCTATCTTTCCTGCCAAGCGTAGAGTAATCATCGGCAAGGATCGAGGTGTCAAATATCAAGTTGCCCCTGAAACACTAGAGGTATCGCCTAAACCCGAAGAAGAGAAGCAGATGTCATATCTTCTGTCTAAAGGAATCCTGCAAGAAAAAGAGTCTACAGAATTGGAAGAACTCAGAAAAAAGTATGCCGCTATTGCCTTTATCCCTCCATGTACCAAGAATGTATTCATGAAGTACTATAATACGGAGCCCAACGACCTGCTCTCATGGGGACCAGAGGATGCAAAGGCATATCTGAATAATATCCTTGTCTTACTAAATGATTTTCTGGAAGATGACAAATAAACGAGCCAGTCAAGCCCAGAAGCTTACATTATGGGAAATGCTTGACAAATACAATATCGAAATTCCTAAAATCCAGCGCGACTACGCACAGGGACGAAAGGGGAAATCCGAATTGCGACGTGCTTTTCTCGGAGATATGCACGATACGCTTGTGAGCGGAAAGAATGATTTGAAGCTGGATTTTGTCTATGGCACAGAATCCAACAAGACTCAGCAACCTTTAGACGGTCAGCAACGCCTCACCACCCTGTGGCTCTTACATTTGTTCGTTGCCGTCAGGGCAGGGATTCTGGCTGACAAAGAGCATTCTGAGGAGCGTAAGAGGTTGAGGAAGTTCACATATCAGACCCGAACATCCTCAGCCGACTTTTGTGCCTCCTTATGTGACAAGAATTTTCCACAAGACATAGTAGACATTACAGAATATATAAAGAAGCAGAACTGGTTCTTCTCCGAATGGAATCAGGATCCAACCATACAGGCCATGCTGCGAATGCTCAGCGGCACATCAGGCAACAATGACGGCATTGAACCTGTGTTCGGCAGTGATGATGCCACCAAGTTGTGGCAGACTCTGACCCACGACAACTGCCCGGTATATTTCTATAACCTCAATCTGTCTTCTTTGAATCTCTCAGATGACCTCTATATTAAAATGAATGCCCGAGGAAAAGCATTGAGCGACTTTGAGAATTTCAAGGCCGACCTTATCGGATACCTCGCATCTCATAAGGAAGCCGGATGGCAGGAACTCTGTGATGTGCAGTCTGGTTATCCTATCATGCTCGATACAACATGGGCGCAGATCTTTTGGGAGCAGAATGTGGAATTCTGGAAAGATGAAGAGAACAAGACAGATAAAGACTCTGTTATAGAATTCAAGATCGATGCTCCTTACTATGCTTTCTTTAACAGGGTCTTTTTGAACAGCCTTATCTTGGAATTGGAAACAAGTTCAAGCAAACAGACTGATTCTGATGATGAATCCTCTTTCCTTTTTTCAGGAACCAGCTTGGAAAAGGGCGAGGACGAGCACTTCAACTATCTTTATGGTCCGAAAGAAGGCAATAATGCCCATGATGAGAAGATTGAATACAACTCTTTCGACAAATACTGCTATCTGCCAAGTGGAGAAATCCCTCTCTCAATTTTTGTGAGCATCAAGAAAATACTTGATAATTATTCTTCTGTTGGAGACAGGAAACTCAATGATTTTTTCCCAAAACGTCATAGAGACGACAAGTTTGAATTTATCCCTACTTACAAAAAAGGTGATGATGGTAAATACACTATAGCACCGATCGATCAGGTCAACAGGGTTGTGTTCTATGCGGTCTGTGCCTATTTGGAAACAGGTGAGTTTGATGAGAAATCGTTCGCCAGATGGATGCGAGTCGTGTGGAATATTATTGACGACACTGAGATTTCTACGGTTTCTGCAATGATAACTCGTATTCGGAGAATCAAGCGCCTTACTGAGGGGAATCATGATATCTACAGCTTACTTTGCGACTTGAGCCAAGACAAGCAGAAGAATGCCCAAGTGAAAGAAGAATGTATGAAGGCAAGGGCAATCCATGATAACAAACTCGGAGAAGACACAGAGCAAATCATCAAAAAATGCGAAGAAAACATCTTCTTCTCAGGCAGCATCCGTTGTCTTTACAGAAACAGCAAGAATGTGGAAGACTGGGAGTCTTTCAATAACAAATGGACTTTTGTTGAGGCCAGCTTCAACGCCAGGCCTAAAGATGCCACACTAATGAAAAAGCTTTTCTGTTATATGACGGGCGATGACTTTGCAAACACTCTTTGGTGGAGCCGTAGGGTTTTCAACAACGAGATAAATTCGTGGAGATATCTCTTCAGAAACGATTATCTCTGTAGCGCCATGCATTCCTTTCTGATGGGTGAGCCAGAACCCGAACAGGTTGCCTTTTCGAACGGAACTGATAATGAACAAATCATTTATTCATTGGCGCATACCAAACTGCTTGATTTCGTCATGGATAAGATTCCAAATTCATGGATCCGTTCAGGATACCATAATCATACAGCCATCTTTCCAAGTTCAACAGGCGTATTTCTCAATGCTAAACTCAGAGACGAAGTCCTGAGCGATTTCACCATCACAGTATCCGAGGACATCAAAGTTCCTGAAACGTCTTTCTTATGGTGTAATGACGCAGACTTCACATACAAGGGTATCCGCTTCCGTTGGAAAGACAACGACGACGTCTGCCGAATCGAAGGCGATAACGAAGTCTATATCTTCAGTGCAAATAAGGAAATGTACGACAAAGATCTGTATCTTGGGAAAAAGGAAGTGTTTGAGCAACTTGATCAGATTGTAAATTCTGTCATCGCTCAGAAGTGACACATTCGGAGTTTTGCATTAACTTGCATATAAAAGAGGAATACTTGTATGGGGTGATTGTCATATATAGGAAATATAGAGATGTATAATAATAAAAGTGACGGAACGCAATGTGTATGGCTTTAGGAATAAAGAATACTTCTAACTGAGACTATACACATTGCATGACTGTCGTATCACTCGAAATGTAGGAAGATTCGAAAAAACAGATCCTTTTGCCATATCATTTCCGGTAATGGTTGGATAAAGACAAAGCCAATTTCATTTTAGAGACGACCTCTTCTTCTGAAACGATAAAATGAGATGCATGTCGGAAGTCAGCTCCGGGTTCACCCCTTCATTCCAGTTAAAAACACAACAATATTATATGAGCCCCAACTCAGCTCAGACACATAACCTCATCTCTATTGATACCCACACTTGTATCAGTTGGTACGATCTCTCATTTCAAATGGCATGAACTCTCGTTTCGTTAGGTACACATGCAAAATTAAGGTCTGCGTTTTGTATATTCGACAAAATCTCTTTCCATGGACATGAATAAATCACTATTATTCTTATATTGTTCCCTGCCAGCATAATATTCAGGAGAATAAGCTATTGCTTTTTTCGATTTGTAGTATCCTTCGCACATTTTTAATCGAACACTCTCACGCTCTTCTAAATATGCTTTTTCAAAGTCTTCGCGAACTTTTTTCAATTCTTCAGAGCCTGGAGCAAGAGTTTTCTCGTATTCAATTTGTCGCTTGCATCTTTGAGCGAAGGAGTTGTCATCCTCAGGTTTCTTGCTTTCTTCTTTAGCTATTTCAACCTTAGGCTCGCTCTTAACGTATGGCTGTGGCTTTTCTTTAGGCACACCATAGGTATTCGCTATCTTGTTTACCTTTTCACCTACAGTTTGTAAGCCTTGAAACAAGATAAGCATTACGAAGAACACCGCTGACAAAAGAAAGTAAGTATCCATATTCTTGATGTTTTAATTATTATATCGCAAATATAAACCTTTTTCTTTATATTGCCAAGTTTTCTTGCTTTTTTATTCCACTTTCACGTACTTCAGATATTTAATTGTAGCACGAGGGTTAAAATTCACGAGCTTCACATTATACCCTTTCGTTCCCCAACGCCAGAAGAGAAATCTATGTTTATAGTCACGCACAACGAACATGGCTATAGAGTCGCGCATATTATATTGTAGAATAGAATCCGAGAGTGATAAGTGTATGTCTGTCCAATGATCGTGATATATATAGTCATTATCTGCAGGTGCTGCTCTCAGCTTTATGCTGTCTCGTGTCGATATCTCCGTCTGAAGCTGTGAGGTTATTGCTGCAGGTTTTACATTTAAGTCTTTTAGCAGAGCTTTATCTGTAATCTTCTTGTATTCCTCTTTCGTTACTACAAGAGCAGGTAATGATGCTACAGGTATCGTATCACGAATGGTATCATGGACAATACTCGGATAGGTATTCCATGAGTTCAATATCTCTATCTGAGATTGCAAATGTTCAATCTTCCTTCTGTATTGCTCTCTCTTAACGAGCAAGGTCATAATGAAGATTATTACGACTGCAATAGCTATCAGTATTGCAGGTATAAGAAAATCTTTCTTTTTCATTTTATATGGATTATGTTGTTAACATGCTTACCTGGTATAGAGATATGTACCCACGAGTAGTTATACTCATCGATACATTGTCCTACGCTGATTTTGCCTTGACGAATAAGAGATACTGCAGTCTCAAATAAAGCCTTATTGTCTTCTTTTGTGCTACCCATGGCGTGGATATCTGCAGCTTGTCCTAATAGATGTTGCGAAGTTCGTGAACCACCAACTGCTTTATTGAGCTCCTGACAGCGATATCCTGAACTTACGATGATTGGTTTGCCGAATGCCGTGCGCAATGGTTCCAAAACATTCTCTGCCAGTAGCTTCAAGTTGGCAAGGTCTGACTTAGATGGAGTGTTATCAATAGCTCTGTTGCGAGCTGTTACCGAGCGAGTGAGCTCCTCGAGAGTAAAGTGCTGTGATAATAGCATGATGTATTATGTTTAGTTGGTTTGTCGTTCTGCAATATTGAGGTATTCTGCCAGTCCTGGTATGCGTTCGATGAATTTGAATCGAAGTATATAATACAGGAAGGATACAATTTGCCATGGTGTAGTACCAGGCTTAAATATCTTCTTCAGGTTCTTCAGTATATTGAGAGCATAGAAGTAGAGTACCACGTATGTAACGAAGCTCACACATTGCAGAGCTCCTTCGTACTGATGCTTCATTTGTCCAACAGTATATATGGCACAGCACAGTATGAAGAACACAGTAGCTTCCGCTCCACATCTCAAAGCCTTCTTCAGGCTAAAGTCTTCATGATTAGCTATCATGCCAGACAGGTAGCCAAAAAGAAAGTTGAGGAAGAATACTATCATTAGCGATGTCAGCTCTCCCTCGATAGGCTTGAGGAAGGCTATAACTGCGATGGCGATGCCTACGCATAGTGAACGGATATTTTCTATCATAGTTGGATTTATTGTTGTTATATATAGACAAAGATATTATGAGCATAAACTAAATAAAAATACGCTCACGGTTCTTACTTTCTAATATTTCTGATTTAATATCACACCATCTGCCGAAACACCTCCACCGTCAAACTTGAATTCGTATCGCGTATTCGAGTCTGGGCCTGTAGCTTTGTCTGCCTCGAGTTCTATTCGAACTGTCCAGTTTGGGCATTTAGTATTCTCACGCTCTGCATAAGCTATTTGTATAGGAATACCGAAGCTGTAATCAGCGTTCACCCCTTTCTGTGCATCTGATAACGAGCCGTAAGATTTCATCTTGAAGCTTTTCTCGTTGATGGCAAAATTGATCACATCATTAATACCGATACTGACATCATCTGTCTTCAGATATGTACCTTCTCCGTCATCAGACTCGCCAACAAGTCTAATCCTAAGATTCGTGAGATAATCTGTAGAGAGTGTGAAGCTGACTTTCAAGAGCGTTTCTGATTTAATAACACCTGCAGTATTATCACCATTGTCATAGTACAACATCTGTCCTACCTCCTGTCTCAGTTTGAGATTGCTAATATTTACCACAATGGTTTTAGTAGTAACAGGTTTGTCATCACTCTTTGCCAATGGCAATGTGACGTAGGCATCACAGAATTCTACAGTATTCTTTACTGCTGGGCATACGATACATTGAGGGAAGGTTGTAGAATCGTGGTCAGTTGTCGAGCAAAGGAGCGGAATAAATGTCAGCCTGTCGCCAACCTCATACTCTTTTAGATATCCGCGAAAATTAACATCAAGTATTTCGCCCTCATATATTTTTCCCCCGTGCTTAAAATCTACACGAAAGATAGTTATCTCATCGTTCATAACTCCAGGCTTCATAGGTACATCTGAAGACACGAACATCTTCTCCTTATTAGTCTCGTTGTATATACAGACGGCAGGATAGATATTGTCTCCAAGTCCCTTACGTAGCATATTCAACAGATCACCCAACGAGAAAGTATTATTCGGATAAACAGGATCATCACCACCTTGAAACAATATGCAAACAACATTGTCATTATACACAACATTGTTTTTCTCGCTATATCCGTACACAACTGCTCGAAGAGGAAAGTTGTTTTCGTTCTCGTTGCTGTTATAACCAATGAAGTCTGACAGACGATAAGGAGCTTCTGAAGTTCCAGTAGGCTTATTGTATGTCCATCTACCAAGTTCTTTGGCTTGCTGCACATCGTTTACAGTTCTCATACCGAATACACCATTAGGATTGCCAATCCACCATCCTGTGTCACTCTTGGCAGTCCACGTTCTCATATCAGCATTAAGCGAATCTGTTACGAATGTCTCAGCTAAAGGCACAGGCTTATATTTGCTCATCATATTGATATTACTACTTCGACAGAGCGCTGCCAAATCATTAGTGCTCTCACCTAATACTTGCTTCACGTCATCGATGGTGACGGGAGCTACGATTATTCCTCTATCTACACTCATTTCTTCACCTCCTTTATCCTATAGCTATCCAGTCTCCATATTCTGTAACGCCAGACTTAACGAAGATAATGCGCTTATATATTTTGCCTTTTTCATTCTGTCTTCCATAAGCAGTCTGCTCTACAGTTATATAGCCATTGCTATCTGCCGTCGTTGATGCCAGTACTACACAGGTATAAGCTCCTTGCGAGCCTGACGGTCTGCCAAGAGTACACCATGGATACATTCCAGTCCTTAAGGCATTATTCATATTGCTTTCGCCATATGTCGGCATATTATTTTTTGCGGCATTAGCAGTAGATTCGATAGAAGCAATCTTGTTAATCTGCTGCTTATCCCAAGGAGTAACCACACCCTGTGTACCCTTATAGGTAGAGTTCTCTGCCTTAGCATCATTAAGAGGAATTATCTTATATACAGGCTTCAGACTAAGTTTGCCGACAACGAACAAATCACCAACATTGGCACCCTCTGCACCTACAAGAGATGTAATACCAGAGTTTATATTTATGCGAGTTTCTGATGATGGCAATTTACCACGGCTATCTGCTATGACATAGAAGTTGATGCTATTATTAGCCACCTTGGCATACTTAGCAGCTAAGGTGATGGCATTCTCTGTGGTTAGATTAATCGAGCCTGTTAGTGGAATAGAACTCATGGACACAAAGTCTTTTGTAGAACCATCAGCCATCAAAATCTCACTTGAAGTACCACCAGCCTTAACAATCTTAGGCGAAGTGATAGAATCACCAGTAATATCAGTTTTTCGCCCTGTAAGTGTCCAGTCTTTAGCGTTAATATTTTCACCTGGTAATGACGATGATGCAGCGTATGAATTAACAGTTATACCATTTACGTTGGCTCTAACTAAATCTAACGCTGCGCCATTAGAATTATTATGTAGTATCAGAATATCAGCTGTGCCATCCACCCCTGTTGCTAATATCTGATTGGCACTTTTTTCATCAGCATTATTAGAATTAACGTGAAGCTCAGGAGTAGCAACACCTGTTGTAAAGATACCAATATCGTTGTCTGCCTTGCCATTTAATGCAGGTTTATATTCAGCATCTATCTTCTTCTTAAAATGCTTCAGTCCTTCAAAGTCTAAGTATTTCGTCATAGTTTTTTAATTAAAAAGTTCATCAATATCAT
>OWJS01000988.1_pt1 | contig 9995 bp, 5 predicted proteins | sample 1732961 | NCBI WGS metagenome assembly OWJS01 (sample SAMN05065774, study PRJEB22554) | human gut metagenome | biome: ENVO:2100002; feature: ENVO:00000062; material: ENVO:00002003 | host: Homo sapiens | place: USA
TATATATTAAAAAGGTAAAAAGGCTTTTAAAGGCTTTTAAAGGTAAAAAAGTAAAAAGGTAAAAAGGTAAAAAAGTGAGGGACATCCTTTACTTTTTTACCTTTTTCTTTATATATTTTTTTCTCGGTATTCTTTTACCTTTTTACCCTTTTACCTTTTACATAGCCTGTGCAGCTTTAAGGATGTCTTCTGGCAATATTGTCGACATATCGTTGGCAGAAAGGTTTTCGGCTTGCATAAGTCGTGTAGCCATAGCTTGGCGCACAGCATCGAAGAAATTGTTGGCAGTACGAGCATTACCGAAGTTGCGGTCGCGATTGTCGTACATGTATTTTAGCTGAAGCGATACAGCCTGTTGTGTATCCTCTGGCAAGATATATTTTCTCTTATTTGCTGCCATCATGAATATCTGTGTTAGTTCTTCTGGCTTGTAGTCGTCAAACTGTATCTTCTTAGTAAATCGTGATGCCAAACCAGGGTTGGTGTCAAGGAAATGCTTCATGTCACCGGTATATCCAGCAAGAATCACTACCATACGTCCCTTATAGTCGAGGAGCAATTTCACAAGCGTGTCTATAGCCTCATGACCGAAGTTGTCGTTAGGACCTTGATTCAAGGTGTATGCTTCATCGATAAACAATACACCACCGATGGCACTACGAACAACTCGTTTCACATTTATTGCTGTCTGACCTGAATAGCCTGCCACAAGGTCGTCGCGTGAAACCTCTATAAGCTTATTGGTAGGCAACAAGCCAAGCGAAACGAAGATGTCTGCCATGATGCGAGCCACAGTAGTCTTACCAGTACCCGGATTTCCTGCAAACACATAGTGGTCGGCAACCACCTTGCCGCTTTCTCCTAATAGTTCTGCTCTCTTCTGCTCAAGCTTAATGATGTTTGCCATCTTGCGCACATCGTCCTTCACTCCTTGCAGGCCAATAAGTTCATCGAGCTTCGACAAACTTTCTTCTGTGCTCACCTGCTTAGGCATCTCGTAAGGAATATCCTCAGGTAGAATAGTTGTAAACTCTTCTTTCTCCAACTGTGCTCCAGTCTGCACTTTGTTCATCAATCGAGATGATAAGCGCTTCTTTGTCTCCTCAAATAGTTTAACCATTTCGCCTGCATTACCGAAGTTCTCATCCTTAGCATCCACCTTCAGCTGTATGCATTTCTGTAAAGGAACTATAGCCTCAGGCACTAATGTGTAGTTCTTCTTCTTTGCCATCTGCATGAATATCTGCTGTAGCTGGTCTGGTGTATAGTCGTCGATATGCATCTTGTTGGTGAAACGACGCGATAGTCCTGGGTTAGTGAGCAGGAATTCGTCCATATTCTTTCTGTATCCAGCACAGATAAGCACAAACTTACCCTTGTCGTTCTCCATACGAGTCATCAGAGTTTCTATAGCTTCCACTCCAGCCTTGTCGTCAGAGCCACTACCGCCCTTGCTTGGTGGAGCCAGGTTGTAAGCTTCGTCGATAAATAGTATTCCTCCCATAGCATCATCGCAAGCCTTACTCATCAGTTTGGAAGACTCGTTCTGATATGGACTTATCAACGTTCTGCGTTCATGCTCCACAACCTTGTCTGATGGCAACAATCCAATAGCCTTGAAAATCTCTCCGAGCTTTCGTGCTATAGTGGTCTTTCCTGTACCTGGGTTACCAGTAAGGAGTATGTGAACAGGTGTCAACTCAGCCGAGCTTACTCCCGCAGCCATGCTCATGCGTTCAATCTGTATCTTATTGGCAAGTTCGCGCACCTGCTTCTTTATGTTGTCCATACCAACAAAAGCATCGAGCTCTGCCAATATCTGGTCTACGCTCTTTTCTTCATCTTCGTCGCAGATGTCTATCTTTGTTATAATGCAGTTCTGTTGCATTGCTGCTTGTGGGTCAACTTTCTGTAGTTCGAGCAGTCTATGTGCCTGGCGCTTCTTTGCTTTATCTAATACATTTCTCACGTCGCGGGCATTACCAAACTTTGCACCACGCATCAGATACATCTTCTTGAAGTAGTTGCGAGTCCAAACTTCGTCGTCAGGGTTAAGAGTGAGCTTATTGCCCTTCATCATCATTTGGAAGATGTCATATAGTTGCTCGCCTGTATAATCATCGAAATGAATTGTTTCATTGAATCGTGATGCCAATCCAGAGTTGGTACCGAGGAATTCGTTCATCTCGTGGTCGTAGCCTGCTGCAATACATATAAATTCGCCACGTCGGTCTTCCATCAGCTTTAGCAATGTGTCGATAGCTTCTTTACCAAATGTGTCGTTCTCACTTTGGCTCAGCGTATAAGCCTCGTCAACAAACAGTATACCGCCAATAGCCTTGTTTACAGCAGCCTCTACCATTGGAGCTGTTTGACCAACGAATGATGCCACAAGGTCTTTTCGTGTCACCTCAATGAGCTGACCAACCTTCAACACTCCCATTGCTGCCATCACGTCGGCAAACACACGGGCAATGGTGGTCTTGCCCGTACCTGGATTGCCCAAGAATAGAAAGTGGTCTTTACATTTTATCTCAGAGCCGTCGCGCTGTGATTGCATCTGCATCATAGTGGTAAGATTGCGGATATTATCCTTTATCTTATCCACACCGATGTATTTATCCATCTGCTTAATAGCCTCTTCGAATGTCTTCTCCACATATTCCTTTCCATCAATTTCGTCTGGACTGATGAATGATGAAGTCTGGTGTGTGGCATTCGAATTGTGCTTCAAAGCTATAGTGTCGGCAAGGTTCTTTGCATAATATCCATTGGCGTCAGTCAATCTGTCGCGCTTAGCTTGCCTTACCACTCTCAATAGCTTCTGTCTTGCATCTTCGCTTAGTCCTAATCCGTAGGTCAACATAAGTCGGCGCGAGCATATCTCGGTAAGTTCTTCGTAGGTATATCCTGGTAGGTTTATCACCATATCGAAGCGGTCGCGGATGTTAGGATTGTTTTTCAGATAACTATCCAGCACTACCGACCATCCACACAATATCACGAAAGGATCGCCCTTCCATGTCTGCACACCGCTGAATATGCGGTCTAAGGTTGTAGTATTGGTGTCTTGACCATTAGGCAATAGTTTATGCACTGCATCTATACATAGTATTCCGCCCTTGGCTTTAGCCAGATTTGCATCAAAGTCTTTTGCATTGCGGAAAGCATCAAACTCTTCGCTATTCAGTATATATGTAGCAGGATGCTTAGTCATACCTTTCTGACTGAACAGTTTTTCTATCACCTCCACGAGCATAGTCTTACCCGTTCCCATCTCGCCACTGATAATGATATTAGCGGTGAAAGGTTGGCTCACTCCCGTAGTCTTTATTCTGCGCTGATGTTCCTCGTAGCGTGCTACGAGGGTCATCAGTTGCTTCTTCACCTTGTCCATTCCCACCAAGTCGGCAAGAGGACCAGTATTGTCGTTAGATAGAGCAGAGCCACACCATTTGCAATAGTGTGCCTGCTCTCTATTTTGTTTCTGACATTGTGGACAGATCATAGTAATTCGTTTTTCTTAAACAACTATTAGTTAATTTCTTCAAGCTTGAAACCACCACCGCTATTGTTTGATGAGTTCACCTTGATATTATATCCTCCGCTATTGCTATTCTCATGCTTTGGAGTTGAATGTTGTCTACTTCCACCATTGGTGTTGATAGAATGCGACGACGATGCCCCCTGTATGTTGATGCTGTGTCCTGCAGGTTTTGACGTCTCTGTAGCTTGAGCTTCCGAACTTGCATCCGAGCTACTGTTGCTTGTCTCGCTCTTCTGACTATTCTCGTTCTTCTTGCTGCTACTCTTCTTGCTTGTAGTCTCAACAACATCAGCCTCGTCTGCTACATTCTCTGCACTTCCGTCTTTGGTGAGTGTAAAGCCTACCTCCTTGCCTGTCTTGGAATTGCGGTATTGACATTCCATGGTGCCAGCACTCTTGTCTACATATATATTATATGTACCATCGAGTACACCATTCTGCACATTGTCTTTGAGTTCGAGAGCTATCTTGTCACCATCCTTGGCAGTTCCAGAAACGCTCTCTTGCGCAAGATTCTTAAACTTTACAAACATAGTACCATTCACCTCGCCAGTCTTCTCGTCTACATTGTCAATAACCAATGTTGCTGCTTTGCCTTGGAACTCTCCATTCCATGAGCCATTTAGCACGGTTGCGATTTCTGTATCTGATGAAGAGAAGCTTAGTCCCTTTGCTGCTCCCATAAATATCAGTAGCGAAGAGATGAGTATCGAGGTAACCACCGACCAGAGGGTCTTCTTTTTAATCTTTTGAATTACATTCTCAAGATAAGCCTCTTCGTTCTCTGTTCTTAGCTCTACGGTTGGTGTAAACTGCGAGATGCTCTCGTTAGATCTGAAAGCAAAATGCAATGGTGCCACCACAAGTTCGTCGTTGCCAAGCAAGTCGGTAGTGTTGCTGATACTTACCGAACCGATACATGCGCTATATATCTTCCATGCGTATAGCAGTAGCAATCCTGCCACGATATATCCTGCAAATGGCATCAGCAGCTTTAGTATAAAGTACAGTCCCCAATATATCGCCAGCGCTATCAGTCCGCCCCATATCAGTTCGCCTATACATCCGCCTTCTCCTTCTGATAGTGCAAAGAAGCCTATGGTGCATATTATGAACAATATAGCAAATACCGTAGAGTTGAATGTTTCCAATGGATTTCCATCGAAAGGCAGTCCCATGATAAGTGAGTATAGTGCCAAACCTACCAATGGCACCAATCCCAACAATATCACCACCCATCTCAGTGTTAGCACACGCTTTCTCAAGCTGAATATCTTGTCTACGCATGCTTCTGTCTTGTCTACAGCCTGACGGAATCTACTCACCTTTTGGTCGCTACTATTGAAGCCTTCTATATACTTCAAGTATTTCTCCGTCTCCAGCTCGTAGGTATAAGCCTGATTCAGATTCAGTTTTGGATTCTCTTGGAAGAAGATAGTTAGCCAGTTGCCAAGCTGTTTGCCAGTATATTCGTTTTTCTTCTCTGTATTGGTGAGTTTGTTTACGTCGGCAAGCGAAGTGAGCTTCTTACTGCCACATATATAATAAGGTGTAGCTCCCATTCCGGCTATACACTTATATGCAGCAATAATCTTGTTGTATGGACCAGGCTTGCCGGTATTGGTCTGGCTCTTCAGGTCGAAACAATATTTTATGTAGTTTATCTGGTTCCTAAAACCGCGCACCGTGAGATACTGTTCCAGTCTTGACCCATCGATATTCATAAACTCATGGAAGAAGGAATACTTATCCGAATTCTGTCCAAAGTCAGAAACCAACTTGTTGAGTCTTGCTGCCAACTGAGCAGGAGTAAACAGTGCATTAGGATCCTTGGCATCTGCAACAATCTTATAGTCGTAACCACATTGCTTATTCAGCAGATACAACACTCCAGGATAGCATTCTGTAGCCCAATTCTTCTGTTGCAAATATTTCTCTACCTCGGCAGCAATCATACCGTTGCGTGAGTTCACCCACTTAGTGAATCCACCGCATGTTATCTCCCACTTAGAGTCATCGCTAAGGTTTTCGCCATATTGTAGCACATCGTTGATATTGTCAACATAGTGTATCTGATTGCCGGTAGTAACGATGCGGAAAGGCAACTTAGCATTATACTCGTAGATAAATCTCAGCAGGTTGTCTTGAGCGTTCTTCTCCAACTGCTGGTATATGTTGTCAGCCCATGCCTGTTCACCATTCACACGTAGATATACATAGAATGTATGATCCTTGTCTTTCAGGTCTTCGCAATATTGGTCAAAGTTATACAGCAGCGACTCAGCAATCTCAGCAAATGTGCTCATCTGTTTTCCCTTGACATCGGTCCATGGATATTCCTCATCCAAGGTGAAGATGGCAGCAGCAAGACCGGCAGACTTATTGCTTGGATACCACTCTTCAGTTATCTGGTCTATGTTAAGGGCCATCTCTGGGTTAGTCTGGTCGATAAGTTTCGACAGCTTTCCACTATACAGATATTTCTTTGCCAACTCTTGGTCTTCAAGCATGAAATGTGCAAGCTCGTTCATAGAGTGTGCCACCTGATTCTTCGCTCCATTGTAAACGATGCTCATCTGTTGTGGTACATTCTGGTTTGCTGCAGCCTCGTCTTCCACGAGGTTCTCGCCCTTAATCCATCTCTGTATATCGGCAAAACCAGCACGCTCACTATTGTTGAACAACAACAGCGCCTTTATCAGCGACAACGAATGTGCGCTGAGTCCTGTAGGCATCGGTATCTGCTCATACTGCTTCATCTTTATGAGCTGACGTTCGTTCTTGCCTTCGAATATCTTGTCAAACGCCTCTTGTCCCATCCATATTCTCATCAGCGAGATACCGAGAGAGTAGAAGTCGCTCTTGTCGTCAACATCGATTAGCTGACCTTCGATATGCGAATATATCTCTGGTGCTGCATATTTCTTTGTTCTTGCCTGCGAACACTGTCCTTTACCATTAGCATCTATCGCAACAGCAAGTCCGAAGTCGCCCAACACCAGGTTTGTGCGTTGCTTGTCTACAAAGAGAAAGTTGTCGGGCTTGACATCGAGATGCAAGAAACCTCTCTTGTGGCATAGGTCGATACTTATCGCCATTTGCATAGCAAGCTTCTTCCATCTTTCTTCGTCGCCCTTTAGGTCGAGGTCGCTCAGTGTGCCACCCTCGCAGAGTTCCATAATCTCATAGTCGCGCACATCCTTGTCGTCACTCGGACTTGTCCATGTTCCGTGCTTATATAGTCGCATCAGTCCTGGCATACCCTGAGGTATAGTCTTCACCTTCTCCAGCATGTCGTGGTTAGGATGTATTCCCGAGAGATATAGCTTCAGCATATATTGCTTACCCTTGCTCTCTACCTTTATCAGCTGCGCCTCTCCCGACACCTGCTTCAGGTATTCCACCACGTGCAGTTTCTTGCCATCAATAAAAATATCAGGCAAACCAAAGATAGCACCCTTTTGGTTCTTATAGTCTGCATTAGCGCTGTTGGCAGCCTGTGCTTGTGTAGCCTGCTGTGGTCTTCCGCCCATATTGGTATTGGCAACGATGGTTCCTCCGTTGTCGTTATTGGCACGAATGGTACTTCCGCTTCCCATGTCGCCGTTTCCTGCAGCTTGTCTAACTGTAGCGTTGCTGTCGCCACCAGCTCCTGTGTTTGGCCTCACGGTGCTGCCATTGTCATTCATTCCCGGTCTCACGGTGCTGCCATTGTCATTCATTCCTGGTCTCACGGTGCTACCGTTGTCATTCATTCCCGGTCTCACGGTGTTGCCATTGTCATTCATTCCCGGTCTCACCGTGCTGCCATTATCATTCATATCTGCCGATGGTCTTACGGTAGAGTCATTGTTTCCGCCATTGTTTGCTCCTGGGCGAACAGTGCCATCGTTAGGGATTATAGTTGAATCGTTCATGTCGCTTATCTTGTTTCTATAGTTCGTACAGTTTCAGTATAAGAATTATATTTCCACACACCTCCCAGCTCAGGTCTGGTGCATTCGCTTGGCTGATTGTGTTCGCAACCGCAATAGTTGCAAATCCATGTTGTTGGTCGTCTTACCAATCTCTGTGTTGTCACCACCACCTTGTGTGCACAACAGAAGTTACGTTGCATCTGTGGTGTAGTATTGGCATCTGGTTGCATGGCGTTCAATAGCGACTGCATTTCCTGTATCTGTCGCTGATATTCAGCCTTCATAGCAGCCAAGTCGGCACCACCCACGCATGCTTTCTTGTCCACTTTCTTTTTCTGTTGCACCTGCTGTTGAGGCTTTGGCGTAGGTCTTGGCGTATTGTTTATAGGAGTAGGGGTTGTTCCCAACAGCTGATGATATTGCTCCATCAACTTCTTGTCCTCATCGCTAAGCTCCATCACGGTTTCGAAGTCCAGTTCTTCAACTTCCTCCTCTTCTATATCAAAGTCGTCACTATCATCAGGCATTCTGGCTTCTCTTTCTGCAGCCATAATCTGCTCTTCCAGTTCAGCCATCTGTTCTGCCAGCGATACCGCCTTTTGGTATACAGGGTCGCGTTGTGCCTTCTCTACCTCTGCTCTTGCAAGGTCGTCGAGAGGTGTATTGCAATGACTGCAGAAACTACGGAAGTTCAATGTGCCACATATAGGACAGGTGATACCCTTACGTGGACCGCCACATTCACAGCAGAACTGATCTTCTGGCTCCATCTCTGCACCGCAGTATGTGCATACATCAGGATGTAGCGGATGATGACAATGCGGACAAAGTTCCATGTGGAAGTCTACTGCCGCTCCGCAATGCGGACATATATAGTTCGGGGTGTTATTATCATAGTTTTGTGTAGCAGCAGTCTGCTGGCGTTGCTGTTCCTGCTGCTGTTGCTGTTGAAATTGATCCATTGTATTATATTCGTTTAGGTTTTTTTCTATTCAATTATTTCTACAACTATCACGCTGACGTTGTCTTTACCTCCAGCTTCTTTTGCTGCAGCCACCAACTCAGGTGCGCTACCGCCATTTTCCATCACACTCTCTATAGTCTCGTCGTCTGCCATATCCGACAAGCCGTCTGAGCATATGATGAACTTATCGCCAGGAATCACTTTCTGTGTTATATCCTCTACATCGGCAAAGACACTATCGCCCACTCCCAGTGCGTTGTATATTATGTTCGACGGTATCGTTGGGTCTTTCTCCTTCTCGCGCATCGAGTGGTCAGTACTCAACTGTCGCAATATGCCGTCGCGAAATCTGTATATTCTGCTATCGCCGATGTTTATCCAGCTCACGCTACCGTTATAGAAGAGCAATCCTACGAATGTTGTTCCCATATTATAGAATTGTGGCATCTCTTCGCCCTTGCGCTTTATCATATAGTGAGCATCTGTAGCCCACGACTTTATCAGGTTGTGTAGAGTTGCTGTGTCAACCGTCGCCGGGAGTGTTTCCACAAAAGTTTGGAAACTCTGCGCAGCTAACTCGCTGGCAAATTCTCCACCTGCATGTCCGCCCATACCATCTGCCACTATGGCTGCCATACGTGCGTTGTCGTTGAGTGTGAATGTAGACTGATAGGCGTTATCTCTATAAAAATCGCCATTTAGCAACACTATGTCTTCGTTGTTGCTACGCTTCAGTCCAACGTCTGATATTAAATTGCAAGATATTATCATAGCTTCATCGGTTTTTAAATCTGTACAGCAAACTCCAAATTAGCAAACTTCACTATGTCGCCTACGTTCACCACTCTTGGCATGTTTGGCGCCAATTGCTGTCCGTTCACGAATGTGCCATTTGTACTGCCAAGGTCTACTACCTCAAACTGTCCGCTGGCATTATACTGCAAACGGGCATGGTTGCCCGACACATATCCTTGTCCAGCAAATGCCTGGGCATAGCTTCCGCGTCTACCTATTATAGCACCATCGCCAATACCCAACCTTATCGATGGGTTTTGGCAAACCAGATGTCCAGGCTTTGCCTGTGGCTGACGAGGAGGTGGAGGAGGTGGCGTAGCTCCAGGACGCATCGTGCGATCTGTATTCATATCTGCAATCGGCTGTCCAGGGGTCACAACTTGTTGCCCCGTATTCGGCATAGGCTGCCCCACAAAGCCTGTCGGTGGCTGAGGAATAGGATTAGAATTTACGTTTGAAGTTGGCGAAGGACCGACATTCTGTGTGTTGCCCACAGGTGGAGTTGTTGGGTCTTTCACGCTACCTCCATTCTGGGCAAAAGCCTTTGCGGTCACAAGTTTTGTACCACATTGGTTGCATGTCATACCTCTTTTTATAGTACGACACGAAGGACAAACCATCAGTTCTGTACCACATTGGTCACAAAACCAGCTGTCGTCTTCAATGAGCTGTTTACATTTTGGACATGTCTGCATAGGTTGGTCAGTTGTGTTATTTAGTTTATATAATCGTTATTGCTGTCTCTTATACACATCTGACGCTGCCGACGATC
>OWJS01000994.1_pt1 | contig 9925 bp, 9 predicted proteins | sample 1732961 | NCBI WGS metagenome assembly OWJS01 (sample SAMN05065774, study PRJEB22554) | human gut metagenome | biome: ENVO:2100002; feature: ENVO:00000062; material: ENVO:00002003 | host: Homo sapiens | place: USA
GATTGTTTAGGTTAGTAGTAATAGATTTAGGTTTTTAGTTATTAGGTTTAAGGTAGATTTGATAGATTGTTTAACGGGAAACAACGGAAATCGTGAGATTACCGTTTGATTTTGAAAAGGATTTTTAGTTAAACATAGGCTTTTACGCTGTGGCTCGTGGTGAGTCGCAGCGTATTTTTTTATGTAGCTATCGTTGATATCAAAGATTTTTGCTAACAGTCATGGCTACTTTTTGTAGTAGGCAAAAATACGTTTGCTAGTAAGCATAGCAAAATTTGAGAGTAAGTAAATACTCAACGTAACAGGCTTCGTCATCGATGACATTCAATAAAAAAAGAACACGAACCTCACTTATCCATCGAATATATTTCAATTCGTACGATTCATGAGATTCGTGTTCCCTATCATTGTCCCCTCGAGTCTAACCACTCCCCTCTCTCTTGGAGAGGGGTCGGGGGTGAGGCTTTATTTAACCACAATCTTTCCCTTAGCCTTGCTGCCACTAACAGAATATACGTAGAGGCCTGGCTTAAGAGCAGAGAGAGAGAGAGAGCCATTGGCAGAAGCCACATTCCATTTAGCAACCTCAGCACCAGAAACAGTAGCGAGGCTGATGGTACGTGGAACTGCAGTAGCGAAGCTATAGTTCAATGCACCATTAGCGAAAGAAACTTTCTCGTTGTCTGCCACGATGTTGTTTACGCCAAGCACCTCCTGGTCGTTAGTAACAACGAGAGTCATAGTAATCTTTGTAGTGCTCTCTTTGCCTGTGATAAAAGCTGCGATATTATACTTAAAAGTTACGGTAGTCTCGTAAAAACCACCTGGCTCCAACAGTAAGCTGATAGGCTTATTAGCCTCCAAATCTTGAGCTTTTGTGAAACTACGATCAACAGCGCAACTTCCACCATAGCAGAATTTGAATGACGTTGTAGAGCTTGCCTTAACCGTAACATTAGCATTCTCTGTGCTCTTTATGCTAACATCAGGACAAAAAGCATAAGCTCCGTCTTCTAACATACCAGGATCGCATTTCGAAGTAGTAAATGTCGCACCAGATGCAATCTCCTTGCCATCGCAAACGAACGAAAGCTGGGCATGAGCTGTTATGGCGAGAGCCAAGAAAGCTACAATAGATAAAAGTTTCTTCATTTTCTTACGTTTTTATTATTTCACAACCTCAGCCTTCTGTGCCTGTAATACTCCGTCCTTATCGTTGTATACAAAGGCTACAATATGAAGGTTGGCTGCATTCCAGTTATCCTTAATTGCTATAGAAGCAGTCTTTGCTTGGTTAATCTGTGGCTTCAAAGTCACATCTTCGCCCCATGTACCATTCACGGCAGCACGAAATACATGATTTTGAACATAGTTTTTCTTCAAAGAGCCATGATCAATCTGCGATGCTACGATGCCATCTTCAACTACCCAAAGCTGCAACTTACCCTTCATGTCAGCATAAGGCTTCAGCTCTGCGCTAATCTCAATCTCGTTGGCTGCATTTACACGAGCAGCGAGGTCGATATCAAGATTTGTTGGGCGCTGAATCTCCTCATAGATGTTAGTATCCCATGTTCCTGATGTCAGAAGAGCAGCACTTCCTCTACGATCGAATACAGCACAAGGGTATCCTAATGCGTCAAGGTCTCCCCATTTGTTTGCATACTCTTCGCCTTCTGGCTGCTTCAAACCCACAGGGAAGTACTTATTTGTTTCATCTTCTCCAATAGCGAAAGAACCAGCATGAATACCCACAGCAATAAGGTTGCTACCATACTGCTCAGACAATGCTACAAGAGCCTTGTGAGCATCAGGACAGTTGGTACACTTCTGACCAGTAAACTCCTCAACAAGCACATTGCGCTTGCTCTCCTGTGCAGGCATCTCTACGAAGCGCTCGTTTTCGTCAAGCTCATCACAAGCTGTAAATCCGAAAGCAAGAACAGAAGCCACGGCAGCAATACCGAGAATTGATTTCTTTATATTAAATAATGTATGTATCATAATATTTGCTCAACCTTGATGTTAGAAAGTATAATTGTACGAAACGTTAAGACCCTTGCTTGCAGGCACATAACGGCACACACCACCCGAGCAGTTATATCCAGCACGTGTCTTGCCATAGCCTACCATTAGGCGGTGAGCCTTAAACGAAGCTGTAACAGAAGCCATATAATAATGGATGTCTGTCTCGCCAGTATTCCACATATCGCTCACGGTGAACATCAAGTAAGGAAGAGCCGAGAGCTCAACAAGTCCATAAGCCCAGTCGCCCTGGTCTTCGCTTGTAGAGAGATACTGCAATTCTCCACGCAGAGTATACTTCTTATTAATCTGATACTTACCCTCAGCAACACCGATATTCGACTTAATCACGCCACCCTTACCTTCGATGACGGTCTTGTTGTAATACTGATTCATGTACATGAGGTTGAGCTTAAACGATTTGCTCATCTTCTTCTCCATCTGCACATTGATATCCTGGTAGTATAGTCCACCCATCTTGAAGAAGCCTGTGGTATAGCCCTCGGTACCACGAAGAGTAGTACCATACAATGGTTCTACAGGGTCTTTGTCCAATCCGCGGATATGGCTCACGTTGAGCTTGAGCTTTGTACCATACTTACCACCAAGGAGTGTGTGGCGCTTGAAGTTATATCCAAACTCACCCTGAAAAGCCCACTCGCCAGGAGCAGCCTGTGTGGCATAAGGATAAAGAGCTGCAAGAGCATAAGTATGCTGATAAGCAAAAGCTGGCATATTGTTGAGGAATGCCGAAGTACCGGTAGTAAAACGGTTAGAGCGGAACGCCATATCCTCGCTTCTCTTAGCCTGAATCAAAGCACTTATACCTCTGTTAGAATAAGAAGCTGACACCAGCACCGCATTACCACGATGATAGATATATCCATTGTCGGCAGAAGGGTCCTGTGTGCGCCAAGCATATTCAGCCAAGAAGTTGTAGTTGCCAGTCTGCAAACTTGATCTGAGGTCGAAAGCATGAACCGACATAGGCAACTCCAAGCGGTTGTTAGAACCTGTTGCAAAGATAGTCTTATCCTTATTCTGGTCGTAGTCGAGATATACATACGAGCCGCCAATCATCCAAGTGATATTCTTATCACGCAAAGACTTGAGATACTGGTCGAGGTTTATCTCAAGGTCAGTACCTGTCAGCATCTGGTCGGTATCCCAATCCCAGTAGCGGCGCTGCACACCACCGAGGAATTTAAACTGTACGCCCTTCAATGCACTAACATTCAAGCGTGCACCACGAATGGCGTTGTCAATACCGAGGCTTCGCTCCTCGTAGGTACGGAAGATGAGTCCGCTACCAAACTGGTCGTAGAAATCACCTACAGTCAAGTCCACACCATTATTACTCTTAAACTTAGCATATACATGTGGCACACCCCATCCCTTGAATCCTGGTTCAAAACCAGGCAATGGATGTTCGTTGTATTCGAAACGCACGCCAGCCTCTACGTATTTGCTATCAAGACTAATATCGGCATAAGTATTTGTCAGCACATCGTCCTTGTATGTGCCAGTTCCGAGCTTTTGGTCTTCTTGTGGAACCAAGATATCGCTCTGTATGCTTCCGTGTATAGCAATGCCATCATTGCTCTGTGCATTGGCATTAGCCACCGACATCATAGCAACAAGCAAGGAAGCGTAGAAAGAATATTTCATATAAACCTTTTATGTGTCTTATATATATAATAAGGTGTAGATAGTGTCTACTTCTTCACCAACTCTCTAACCTTCTCGATAAGATGCTGCTCGCCACCCTCGGTATATCCGCTGCGCGACTCAACAATCTTACCATCGCCACCGATGATGAACACGTGAGGTATCATCTGCACGCCCATAGCACGACGGAATTCGCTGTTAGGGTCGAGCAACACTTCGTACTCCCACTCTTCTCCATCTACGAGAGGCTTAACCTTATTAATATTCTGCGCTTGGTCGATAGAAATAGCTACCACCTTAACGCCAGTCTCTTCCTGCCACTCCTCATACTGCTCGTGGATAGCCTTGAGCTCACGGTTGCATGGCTTACACCATGTAGCAAAGAAACTGATAATAAAAGGTTTGCCATCGTTATTGAGTGTCGATGTGTCTACAGTCTTGCCATCGAGAGTTTTCAACTTTACAGAAGGAAGCTGTGCAAACAAGCTTGTGCAAGTCATCATAAGCACAAGCAACGAAATAATTCTAAACTTTTTCATATTGATGTATTTTTTATTATAATTCGTAATTACTGATGCAAAATTACTCATTTTTTATCAAACATATATCAAAACTAACACAAATTCGTTACTTATTCACCATTTTTGGCAATACCAACCAATTCCAACTAATGTTTTATTGATTTTAGCCCCATATAGCTGACATTATTTTATTACCTTTGCATACAAAGAATAAACACATGGACATATTTAGAATAAGGAAAAACGAGATTGCAGTATTCATAATCGGTTTTATAATCCTCGCTCTACTCAACATTATGATGCTTGGCTACAACCACGACCTCTTCACTCGTGGTGGCAACATAGGCTTCTGGAGCATCTTCTATGACCATTTCATCGTCTCGGGCTACGACTCCTTCGTATATCTGTCGCTATCCAGATGGAAGATATACTACACCCTGTCGCGCCACCCTCTTATTGCGCCCATGCTCTATCCTCTTGCCTTACTCAATGGGTGGCTTATGGACCTCACAGGCGTCAACTGCGCCATCTATATCGTAGCCGCCCTATATTGTCTATTGGGCACCTACTCTTTCCTCTTCACCTATCGCATCATGCGCAAAGTGATAGGCATCTGTGTGCTCGACTCTATGCTCTGCACCCTTTTCTTTTTCTCTTTAGGTCATGTAATGACGGCAACCTTCGTGCCCGACCATTTTGCAATATCGCTATTCCTTATCACCCTCACCGCCTATATCGCTGGCACATACATGAAGCGTCAAAGCCACATGCCAGCATGGCTCACAGCCCTATTGGCTACTATCACTTGCGGAGTAACACTCACCAACGTTGCCAAGACATGGCTCGCTGCGCTATGGACAAACGGTCGCCACTTCTGGCATCTGAAATCGCTATTGCTAACCACCATCCTGCCATTAATGATAATAGCAGGCGGATATTTCCTGCAATACGAATACCTGGCTAAGCCCGACAATCTGGTACAGCAACACAACATAGAGAAAAAGCTAAAGAAAGACGCCAAGTTCGCAAAACAATACTACGAACATAAGAAATGGATGGAAAATCGCCGGTCGTTCAACAATACCGACAACACTATCTTGCAATGGATAGACACCAAGACCAACCGTATAGCCACCATCATCGAAAACCTCTTTGGAGAATCTTTCCAACTACACCAAGACTACTTGTTAGAAGACACCAACAAGTCGCGTCCTGTGATAGTAACCTATCGCCATTGGTATAACTATCTGATAGAAGCCATCATCGTGGCATTGTTCATAGGTGGCATCATCATTGGCAGAAAGAATAAGTTCTGTCTTATGATACTCTCATGGTTTGCTGTCGACATGACCATGCATATCCTCCTTGGATTCGCCCTCACCGAAGTCTACATCATGACCTCCCATTGGGCATTAGCCCTCCCTGTAGCCATAGCTTCGCTGTTGTCCGCATACAAAGGAAAACAGCGAATAGCACTCCGCTTAGTGCTATTCGCTGTCACCATATGGCTCTTAGCCTGGAACATTCCCCTCGTTATCGAGAAAGTCTGGAATGTTTAATACTCCGTTTTATCCGTCGACTCAGCCCACATTTCGAAAGCCTTCTTAGCCTCTTCTGGCAACAAGAGTTCCATCTTCTTGTGGCGATCTTCGTTCTTCAGTTCCAACTCCTGGTATATAAAGTCATCATCAAAACCTATAGCCGCAGCATCCTTACGGTCGTTAGCATAATAGATTTTGTCGAGATGCGCCCAGTAGATAGCGCCCAAACACATAGGACATGGTTCACACGAAGTATAGATATCATATCCCGACAAGTCGAAAGTACCCAACTTAGCCGTAGCCTTACGAATGCAGTTTACCTCAGCATGCGCTGTAGGGTCGTGGTCGATAGTCACCGAGTTAGAAGCCTCAGCAATAATCTCACCATCCTTAGATGCGATGACAGCACCAAAAGGACCACCACCATTACGAACACTATTTTCACTCACCGCAATAGCACGGCGCATTAATTCTTCTTTTTGCATAATTCCAATTCGTTATTATCATTAATTACTATTTTTGCATTACCACCCTTCTTCAGGCTACCAAACAAAATCTCTTGCATAAGTAGCGGCTTCAGATAGCGAGCTATCACACGGTCCATCTCTCTTGCACCATATTCCGTGGTGAATCCCTTTGCCAACAGCCACTCCTCGGCCTTGCTTTCTATGTCGATAGTGACATTCTTGGCAGCCAACTTCTGTTGCAACTGCGCCAACTTCTTGTGCAATATGCGTGTTGCCATATCGTGGCTCATATCGTGGAACACCACCGTAGCCGAGAGACGATTGATAAACTCAGGCTTAAACGATTTCTTCACCTGTTTCATCATAGCCTCGCCCTTCGACACACCACCAAGAAAACCAACACTTGCCTGCGAAGCATACTGCGCACCAGCATTCGATGTCATTATTATGACTACATTATGGAAGTCAGCCTGACGTCCGCGGTTGTCGGTAAGCTTAGCATAGTCCATCACCTGCAACAAGATATTATAGATATCCGAGTGTGCCTTCTCTATCTCGTCAAACAGCAACACACAGTTTGGCTTTTTGCGTATTGCATCCGTCAATAGTCCACCATCCTCGTATCCCACATATCCTGCAGGCGAACCAATGAGCTTTGCCACGGCATGCTTCTCGGCATATTCACTCATATCAAAACGCACAAGTTCCACACCAAGTTCATCTGCCAACGAGCGTGCAACCTCTGTCTTGCCCACACCTGTAGGACCAACAAAGAGCAACGATGCCAATGGCTTGTCGCTATCTATAAGCCCAGCCTTCGACATCTGCACTGCCTCTACCACCTGACCTACAGCCTCATCCTGTCCAAACACCCTACTAAGCATACGTGCCTTGAGCGTTGCCAACAGCGAGTTGTCCTCAGTCTTCATAACCTCAGCATCAATCTTGCATAGCTTCGACATCACCATGTTCACTATCGCCTTATCCAGATATTGCGTCTGTCTATTCTTTGGATGCAACTCCAGATAAGCGCCTGCCTCATCGATGATATCTATCGCCTTGTCTGGGAACCTGCGGTCAGGGATATGCTGCGCACAAGCCCTCACGGCATAATCAATGATATCATTCTTTATCACAATGCCATGATACTTCTCGTAACCCTGCTTCAATCCCTGCATTATCTTTATCGTGTCCTCCACCGAAGGCTCAGCGATATCCACCTGCTGAAATCTGCGTGTTATGCCCACGCTGCCAGCCATATGCTTATTGTATTCCTCGTAAGTGGTAGTACCGATAAATCTTATGTCGCCACCCTCAAGATAAGGCTTCAGCATATTCGATGCATCCAGCGAACCGTCAGAGATTTTACCTGCACCCATTATCGAGTGAATCTCATCTATATATATTATGGTGTTGCCCTCCTTGCGAGCACCCTCCAACACCAACTTCAGTTTCTTTTCAAACTCTCCACGATATTGAGTGCCAGCTATCATCGAGCCCATATCCATCATATACACCTTGCATCCGCAGAGCCTCTTCGGACATTCGCCCTTTATCATTCGCTCCACCAAGCCATATACGATAGCCGTTTTGCCCACACCCGGCTCACCAATCAGTATCGGATTGTTCTTATCTCGTCTACATAATATCTGCATTATGCGGTCCAGTTCCTCTGTGCGACCAATAAGTGGATTATGTTTCCCCACCTCCTCGTTCACATTCGTCACCAAACTGCGCCACGACATAGGTTGCGCCATCTCGTCATCGTCATCAACAGCGTAATCATCCATATCGTCAACATCAAAAGGCTCGTCAATGCCTTCATCCTCCTCCTCGTCATCACTCTTATTCTCTACCGCAGGAATCAGCGACATAAACATATTCTCATCGTCTATCTGACTATGCAGCAGATAAGCAGCCATCGACTCAGGCAAATCGAGCAACGCCCTGATAGCATGATGGCGTGCCACCTCCTCCTTGCCACACGACAGTGCCATACGATAAGCATTATCAAGCATATTTACATATTGTACAGAACGAAATGGCAAAGCAAACTCTTCGATAGCCTTATTGTCCAAGCCACCGATATAATTATCCAACTCTTTCTTCAGTTTAAAGTCGTCGCCACCACACATCATCAATGGAAAAGTGAGATACCCTTGGTCTATAAACGCCAGCAGAAGATGTTCGGGCGTAATAAACATATTGCCCATCTTCTTGCCCAATTCTATAGCCCCCGTATCAGCCCTATCCATTTGGAAAGTCATCTTGGGTATATTGTCCATAAGCAGTTATTCCTCTTCAACTTCAAATTTTAACGGAAACTTATTCATTCTTGCCATGTGTGTAGCCACAGAAGCCTTCGACACAGCGAGGTCGTAGCCGTAAGTTCCAGCCACCGCCTTACCCTCGTTATGCACACTTAGCATCAGCGCTTTAGCCTCTTCAAAGCTCTTACCGAATATCTTCATAAGCACCTCCACCACAAAATCCATCGTGGTAAAATCATCATTAAATATAATGACGTTATAGCGCTTCGGCTCGTCATATCCAGTCCGCGCCCGTTCCCTTATAGCTGATTTTTCTTTACTCATATTGGCAAATATAGCAAAAAGATTGCAAACTCCATCACATTCTCCCACTTTTTTGCATCCTCGCCCCACATTCTAATCCCCACATTCACATTGAGCAACAAAAAAAAGAACACAAATCTCACAAATCCACCGAATAATATTTCAATTCGTGCGATTCGTGCGATTCGTGTTCTTTTAACCCCACTCAAGCTGCAGAGCCCACAGGACTTATTCATGCAATTCGAGATATTACTTCCCGTTGGTCAGTGGGTCTACGACAAATCTCGTGTTCCTTTAACCCTCCATCGACAGAGACCTCGGTCTCTTATTCGTGTCATTCGAGATATTCGTGTTCCCTTAACCATTCAAGCAGCAGAGCCAACAGGTCTTATTCGTGCGATTCGAGATATTCGTGTTCCCTTAACCACACAAGCAGCAGAGCCGAGTTAGGCTCCATCCGTGTCCTTCGTGCTATCCGTGTGCGTCCACCCACGCAAAGCCCTGCTCTTCGTTTTTACTTAAATTCTTTAAGGATTTTCTCCGCTATTTCCTTCATTTCGTCAGCCTCAAGCTTCAGATGCTCCTTACGGAAGTCAACATCAGCCTCGCTCTGCATAGGAATGAGGTGAATATGAGCATGCGGAACCTCCAAGCCCAGCACCACCTGCGCCACCTTCTTACAAGGGAAAGCAGCCTTGATAGCCTTAGCCACACGCTTTGCGAACACCTGGAACTCAGCGATGTCCTCATCCTCCATATCGAAGATATAGTCCACCTCCTTCTTAGGAATCACCAATGTATGTCCTTTAGCCAAAGGACTGATGTCGAGGAAAGCATAAAACTTCTCATTCTCGGCACACTTGTAGCTTGGTATTTCGCCAGCCACGATTTTTGAGAAAATAGTCATAATAGTATATCTTTTAAGAATCCACTATATATTTTACGCAATCGAAATCTTGTCGATGCGCAGTTTGATGGTACCACGAGGAATCTTTATCTCCACCTCGTCGCCCACCTTTTTGTTGAGCAATCCCTGTGCGATAGGAGTATGAATAGAAATTTTGCCTTCGCGGAGGTTAGCCTCTGTCTCTTATACACATCTGACGCTGCCGACGATCTTACGCGTGTAG
>OWJS01000998.1_pt1 | contig 9897 bp, 7 predicted proteins | sample 1732961 | NCBI WGS metagenome assembly OWJS01 (sample SAMN05065774, study PRJEB22554) | human gut metagenome | biome: ENVO:2100002; feature: ENVO:00000062; material: ENVO:00002003 | host: Homo sapiens | place: USA
TACCCCATGCCCCTGGAAAGCGCTGGCAAGGATGATGTGTACGTGGGACGTATCCGCAAGGACCTGGCCGACGATCTCAGCAACACGCTGTGGCTCACAGGCGACCAGATTCGCAAAGGCGCCGCGCTCAACGCAGTGCAGATTGCCGAATACCTCGTCAAAAAGGGAGACCTGAAGAAATAATCGCAACAAGCGAAAACATAACCAAGCCGATGGGAGGAAGGACCATGAAAGCCTTTCGCCCATCGGCTTTTTTACGCCCAATAGGGCCATGGGAGCTAACCACAAATAAGACCTGGGCACATGGCGAATGGGCCACGAAAGGGAAAGGCACAAGCCCCGACAAACACCAACAAGAATAGAAAACAACTGACCAATTGGGGTTGAAAAGCACCATCGGAAAACATTATTTACTTATTTCTTGCGTTTCGCTTGTCGTATATCGCTTTTTGTATTAACTTTGTAACAACTAACTAAAAACCGTTACAAATGATTGATATCCTTAGCCACTACGAACCGATTACGCTCGACGAAATGAGCGGCATCCGGCTGATGAACCGCACGGATACCAAGTTTGTCACCACAAAACCCATGCTGCGCCAACTCCTGCTCTTGGCACAAGATGATTATCGCGTGCAAGAAATAAAAGGCGAACGCATAGCACCTTATTACACGGTATATTTCGACACGCCCGATTACGCCATGTACCTCCGCCACGAGACGGGGCACACCAACAGGCAGAAGCTACGCATCAGGTCGTATGTCAACTCGGGACTCAACTTCCTGGAGGTAAAAACCAAGAACAACCATGGAAGGACAAGAAAGAAGCGCATCACCATGCACGACTTCGACCCGAAGTGCCCGCAACACAACATCGTGTTCAGGCCCGAGGAGTGCGATTTCCACCTCTACGACGAGTTTCTAACCGCCAACCTACGATACGAGCCCACACTTCTCACCGAGAAAGTGGAAAACCACTTCAACCGCATCACGCTGGTCAACAAACTGAAGACAGAGCGCCTCACCATCGATTTCGACCTCGAGTTTGACAACGTCGGCAACGGAAAGCACAAAGACATGGGAAACATCGTCATCGTGGAGCTCAAACGCGACGGCCTCCAACCCAGCCCAATCCTCAACCACCTGATGGAGCTGCGCATCAAGCCCATGGGCTTCAGCAAATACATCATTGGATCGGCACTCACCGACAGTACACTCCATTGCAACCGCATCAAACCACGATTGCGCAAGATTGAGAAAATGATGGCCGAATAAGACCTTCGTTTTCATTAAGCCAAATGAGCAGAACCGAACTTACCATAGATCGGCTATGGCGAGAAAGAGACCATGATATGGAACTAACGTCAACTCACACAAAACAAAAACCAATACACCGAAACAAAAACCAATACACCGAAACAAAAACCTTCCCCACCGAAACAAAAACCTTCCCCACCGAAACAAATAATTTAAATAATGGACATTTTCAACCTTACATTCTCACACGACTTCCCATTGATGATCGTTAGGTTCATCATCCTGATGCTCGTCACATGGACCATCGTCGACCGCCTCTACTACAAGAAGAGCCATCGACGCGACTTCTATTTCTCGTTCATGCTCATGAGCGTGGCTATCTTCTTCCTCGTTTATTTCATGATTTTCGTGCTCGAAGATCTCAAGGCCAAAACCAGCATCGGCATTGGTATCGGCCTGTTCGGCATATTCTCCATCATGCGATACCGCACCGACGCCATGCCCGTAAGAGAAATGACGTACATGTTTGTCATCATCGCCCTGTCGGTGGTCAACGCCATTGCCAACAGCGTGTCGGTGGTGGAGTTGCTCGCCACCAACCTCATCGTCATCTTCCTGATATGGATTTGCGAGACACAACTCAAGCAAGAACCCGCAAAGCTGGTGCAGTACGACCGCATAGACCTCATCACCCCCGACAAGCGCAAGGAGCTGATGGCCGACCTCACCAAACGCCTGGGCATCAACATCCTGCGAGTGGAGGTGGGAAGCATCGACTTCCTGCGCGACATGGCCATGCTCAAGGTGTACTATTCGGCCTTATCGAGCGACACCGACCTGGACCAGAAGATTCGCCTCACACGCGAAGACCAGAAGCAGTTTGCCCCATAAAACCCTAACCATCATTCACCAACCATTCACAAAAACATGAAAAAGCAACTATTCATCACCCTCGCGCTCCTGGCCGCACCCTTGTTGGCGTCAGCGCAAAGTGAGCAGAAAACAAGCGACGACTTTGGTATCTGGACCGACATCTCGGCCGAGAAGAAACTATCGAAGAAGGCCAGCGTGGAGATCGAAGCTGAGTATCGCACAGCCAACAATGCCAATCAAAACAGCCGTTGGTCGATGGGACTATCGGGCGAATATAAGCTCACCAAGTGGCTCAAGGTGGGAGCGGGATACACCTTCCTCTACAACCACAACGACAAGTACACCTACCACGACGAGGATCCCAACAAGGCCAACTACGGAAAGCTAAACAAATATGCCTCTTACTGGGGCCCACGTCACCGCGTGAACGTTGACGTGACAGGCGCCGTAGGATTGGGCGATTGGAAGTTCGACCTGCGCGAACGCTGGCAATACACCTATCGCCCAGAGAAAACCATCGACGAGCGCTACGATTTCGACGACGAGGCCTGGGACGGCAAGCAGAAGACCTATAGCGGAAAAGGAAAGAACACACTGCGAAGCCGACTGCAGGTTTCCTACGATAAGAAAGGGCTCGACGTGGAGCCTTACGCCAATGTGGAACTCTACAACGCATGGAGCGTGGAGAAGGTGCGCTACACCGTGGGACTCGACTGGAAGATTGTCAAGGGCCAGACGCTCGGCGTGTACTACCGTTACCAAGACAACAGCAAGGATGACGACGACAACGACCGCAACATGCACATCCTCGGACTGAGCTACAAGGTTAAATTCTAACCACAAACGGCATACCGCAAAGGCGTCGCGCGGCTTGGTGGGCGGCAATCAGCACCCACAAGGCCGCGCGACGCTCGCTTTTCCACCACCAAGAGCACGTCTTTCCGAAAAAATACGTAACTTTGCATACAACAACAAAGCATTTCCAAACGGCATGCCAAACATAGCCTCATACTTTCCCATCACCGACCCCACACTCATCTTCTTTGTGGTGTTGCTAATCATTCTATTTGCGCCCATCATCATGGGCAAGCTACGCATACCGCATATCATCGGAATGGTATTGGCAGGAGTGCTCGTCGGGCAGTACGGGCTCAACATATTGGAGCGCGACGCCTCCTTCGAACTGTTCGGACGCGTGGGACTTTACTACATCATGTTCCTCGCATCGCTCGAGATGGACATGGATGGCGTGAAGAAATACAAGAACCGCATCATTGTCTTTGGCCTGCTCACATGCTTCGTTCCGCTTGCAATAACCTATTTCACGAGCATGGCCTTACTGGGCTACAACTCGGCGTCGTCGTTCCTCTTGGGATGTATCATGGCGTCGAACACCTTGGTGGCCTACCCCATCATTTCACGATACGGACTGCAGCTCAAGCCCAGCGTAACGCTCAGCGTGGGCTCCACCATGCTCAGCCTGCTCATATCACTCATTCTGGTGGCCGGAATCGTCACGGCACACAAGGGCGGTGGCGACACGTTGTTTTGGATAGGGTTCGCCGTTAAGTTCGCCGCTTATTGCGCAGGCGTCATCTTTCTTGTGCCCCGCCTTACCCGATGGTTTCTCCGACGCTACAGCGACGCCGTCATGCAATTTATCTTTGTATTGGCCATTCTCTTCCTTTGCGCGGCGCTCGCCGACCTGGTGGGACTGGAAGGCATCTTCGGAGCGTTCTTCGCCGGCATCATTCTCAACCGGTACATACCCCATGTGTCGCCCCTAATGAACCGCATTGAGTTTATCGGAAACGCATTGTTCATCCCTTATTTCCTCATCGGTGTGGGCATGCTCATCAACCTACGCCTACTCTTCGCCGGCGGAAACATCATCTGGGTGGTAATCTGCATCGTGGTGTTCGGCACATTGGGCAAGGGCATAGCGGCACATTTGGCCTGCACCTTGTTCCGCATGCCCATCTCCTCAGGCCACATGATGTTTGGCCTGACCTCAGCCCACGCCGCGGGAGCCATCGCCATGATCATGGTGGGCATAGGGCTGAAGACCGACGATGGGCAACTTCTCGTGAACGAAAGCATGCTTAACGGTGTGGTCATCATGATTCTGTTTACCTGCATCATATCATCGATGATGACTGAATGGTCGGCCCAACGCATCGTCATGCGCGACAAAGACGTGGCGCACGACAATGAGACGCACGACGACGAGCGCATCCTTGTGCCCGTGAAATACCCCGAATACGCCAACCAACTGATCGCTATGGCCATCATGATGCGCAACCCAAAACTCAACCGAGGCATCATGGCGCTCAACGTGGTGTACGACGACGAGAACATGCGGAGCTACCAGGAACAAGGGCGCCGACTGCTGGAGCAGGTAACCCAATATGCCGCCGGGTCGGATGTGAAGCTGCAAACACAAGTGCGCGTGGCCGCCAACATTGCCAATGGCATCAAGCACGCCTTCAAGGAGTTTGAGGCTTCGGAGATTCTCATTGGCATGCACATGCACGCCAACGTGTCGCCGAAGTTCTGGGGACAGTTCCACCAGAGCCTGTTCAACGGCCTGAACCGCCAAATTATCATGGCGCGTCTGCACCACCCGTTGGCCACCCTGCGCCGCATAGAGGTGGCGGTGCCCTCGCGCGCCCAATACGAGCCGGGCTTCTATCGCTGGTTGGAGCGATTGTCAAGGCTCACGGAAAACCTCGAGTGCCGCATCATCTTCCACGGACGAGGCGACACGCTGATCATGATCAACGAGTTTGTGCGCAACCACCATCCACAGATGCGCGCCGAATACCTATCGATGGAGCACTGGAACGAGATGCCCAAGCTGGCCTCCACCATCCAGGAAGACCATCTCTTCGTGGTCGTAACGGCCCGAAAAGGCACCGTGTCGTACAAGAATGCGCAAGAGCGTCTGCCTGAGGAGCTCACCAAATACTTCACGGGCAAGAACCTCATGATTATCTTCCCCGACCAGTTTGGCGACGACAAGACTACCATGACCTTCGCACAACCGCTGCACACCGAGGAGCAGTCGGCTTACGAGGCCATCCACGAGTGGTTGCAACGCCATCGCCAATGGTTCAAAAAATAACACCTCCCAAGTGGCGACCCGTCAAGCCACCACCGGACGAAAACACCCATTCTTATGATAAACATTCAAGGTATCACCAAATCATTCGGCAACCTCCAGGTGCTCAAAGGCATCGACCTACACATTGGCAAGGGCGAAATCGTGTCGATCGTTGGCCCTTCGGGTGCCGGCAAGACCACGTTGCTGCAAATCATAGGCACCCTCGACCGCCCCGACAGTGGATCGGTCACCGTCGACGGCATCAACGTGTCGGGCCTTTCGACCAACAAACTGTCCGATTTCCGCAACCGCCATATCGGCTTTGTCTTCCAGTTCCACCAACTTCTGCCTGAGTTTACGGCCTTGGAGAACATCATGATTCCCGCGTTTATCGCTGGCAAAGGGCGCAGCGAGGCCAAGGCGCGCGCCGAGGAGCTGCTGCAATTTCTGGGACTCGCCGACCGCGCCAACCACAAGCCCAACGAACTCTCGGGCGGTGAGAAGCAACGTGTGGCCGTGGCACGAGCCTTGGTCAACGAACCGGCCGTGATCCTTGCCGATGAGCCGTCGGGCAGTCTCGACACCAAGAACAAGGCCGAACTGCACCAATTGTTCTTCGACCTGCGCGACAAGTTTGGCCAGACGTTCGTCATTGTCACCCACGACGAGCAGTTGGCTGCCATCACCGACCGTACCATCCACATGAAAGACGGCCTGCTGATGCCCGAGAACACCATCACTTCACCCAACGACCCCACAACCACTACCGTATGAATACCATCAAGATTGGCGACTACAACACGCTTAAGATGACGCGATTGGCCGAGCGCCCCAACCCCCACGCCTATGGAGGCAAGGAGACCTTCGGCATTTTCCTTGACGGCGGAGCCGAGGGCGACATTCTCATGCCTGCCAAATATGTGCCCCAAGGGGTGCGAGAGGGCGACGACGTAACATGCTTCGTTTACCTCGACCAAGACGAACGCCTCATTGCCACCACCGAACAGCCGTTGGCCAAGGTGGGCGACTTCGCCTACCTGAAATGCACATGGGTCAACAAATATGGCGCTTTCCTCGACTGGGGACTGATGAAAGACGTGTTCTGCCCGTTCCATGAGCAGAAACGCCACATGGAGATTGGCGAGTATTACATCGTTCATATCCACGTGGATGAGGAGAGCTACCGCATCGTGGCCTCAGCCAAGGTCGACAAATATCTCAGCCAGCCCAAGGCAGAGGATTTCCCCACGGCCACCCAGCAAGGCGAGGGCGAGCACTCGAAGGGCGTGGCGTCGGCCCAGCCCCTTCCGCTCTTGGTGTGGCAGAAGACCGACCTGGGCTTCAAGGTCATCGTCGACAACCAGTATGGCGGCTTGGTTTACAGGGACCAGATATTCCAACCCATCCACACAGGCGACCGCCTGACGGGTTACTTGCTGAGCCTTCGCCCCGATGGCAAGATGGATATCAGCCTGCAACTGACGGGCCATCGCCAAACCATGGACTTCTCCAACACCCTGCTGCAATGGCTGAAGGAGCACGACGGCCACTGCCCTCTGTGCGACAACAGCGCACCCGAAGACATCAAGCAAATGTTCCAGGTTAGCAAAAAGGTGTTCAAACGTGCCGTGGGCGACCTCTACAAGAAGCGCCTCATCACACTGGGCGACAACGGCCTGACGCTCGTCGCCTCTGAGCCCTCCAACCCTCAGCAGGATCCCCAACGCCCAACGCCCTACAAACACAGATAGAAACACGCCACCATTTATAACCCTGAGCCCCGCTCCATCCTATAAGCCAAGGATGAAGCGGGGCTCAACGTTATACGAGAAGTAAGGGCTTCTGCGCAAACAGTTCAACCCAAATCTGTCATTAGATTTCAATTCTTGTTAGTGTTTGTTTCGAGCAGGTTGCGACAGTCGCTTTGAAGCCATAGCGGGCTATGGCGAAACGCGAATGGAAGCAAGATGCCGAAAGAAACGCTGACAAGAGTTGGAAAGAAACAATAACAACCTACCATTTCACCTATTTCGGTCTAATGACCGATTGGGGGTCATAGGAATGGGGACAAATGCCAACGCCACTGCCCCACCCCACCAACCAAAAACGCTTGGCGAGGAGGATTGCTCCTTCATCGCCAAGCGTTATGATTAGGTCAATGTATCGCGTGCTTTAGAACTCAGCGTTCTTCGGTGTACGCGGGAAAGGAATGACGTCGCGAATGTTCTGCATGCCCGTAACGAAGAGGATGAGGCGCTCGAAGCCCAGTCCGAATCCAGCGTGGGGGCACGAACCATACTTACGTGTGTCGAGATACCAGTCGTAGGTCTGCTCGCGCATGCCACGGCGCTCAATCTCGCTCATAAGCTTCTCATAGCTCTCCTCACGCACAGAGCCGCCGATGATCTCGCCAATACGCGGGAAAAGCACATCGGTACCCTGCATGGTCTTGCCGTCGGGGTTCTTCTTCATGTAGAACGACTTGATCTCTGCGGGATAATCGGTCATGATGACGGGGCGCTTGAAATGCTCCTCCACGAGATAACGCTCGTGCTCGCTGGCCAGGTCCATGCCCCAACCCGAGATGGGGAACTCAAACTTATGGCCATCCTTGACGGCCTGCTGCAGGATTTCGATACCCTCGGTATAAGTCAAGCGAACAAAGTCCTCCTTAACCACACTCTCCAAGGTCTGCAGGAGCGACTTGTCGATCATCTGGTTGAGGAACGCAAGGTCGTCCTTACAGTTGTCGAGAGCCCACTGCACACAATACTTGATGAAGTCCTCCTCGAGGTCCATCAGCTCCTTCTTGTCCATGAAAGCCACCTCAGGCTCAATCATCCAGAACTCAGCGAGGTGACGCGGCGTGTTGCTGTTCTCGGCGCGGAAGGTAGGACCGAAGGTGTAGATGGCACCCAGGGCCGTGGCACCAAGCTCGCCCTCGAGCTGACCCGACACGGTGAGGTTGGTCTTCTTGCCGAAGAAATCCTTGTCGTACTCCACCTTGCCACTCTTGGCCACACGGTCCAGGTCGAGCGTTGTCACCTGGAACATCTCACCAGCGCCCTCACAGTCGCTGGCTGTGATGAGCGGAGAGTTGAAGTAATAGAATCCGTGCTCATGGAAATACTTATGGATGGCAATGGCCATATTATGACGAATGCGGAACACGGCGCCGAACGTATTGGTGCGCAAACGCATGTGAGCATACTGACGCATATACTCGAAGCTCTGTCCCTTTTTCTGCATGGGGTAGTCGGACGGGCAGAGACCGTAGATCTCAATCTCCTCGGCCTGCACCTCGCAGGTCTGTCCCTTACCTTGGCTCTCCACGAGCAATCCCGTGGCGCGGATGCAAGCACCCGTGGTGATGCTCTTCAGATCGTCCTCGTTCATCTTGGCGGGGTCTACTACGACCTGGATATTCTTGATGGTAGAACCGTCGTTCAGAGCGATGAAGTCGACAGCCTTGCTGCTGCGGTGCGAGCGCACCCATCCCTTGACTGTAATCTCTTTACCATAGTCGGTGCTCACCAGGGCATCGACGACTTTTGTTCTTGTAGACATGATACCTATTATTTACTATTCATACATACCGTTGCGGAGCATCTCCACCTCCTGCTCGGTGAGGAAACGCCAGTCGCCACGGCGAAGGTTTTTCTTTGTCAATCCGGCAAACTGAGCGCGGTCGAGCTTCACAACACGATAGCCCAGCTTTTCGAAGATACGGCGCACGATACGGTTGCGGCCGCTGTGGATCTCAATGCCCACCTGGCTCTTGTCGCGATCGTCGGCATACTCAATGGCGTCGGCATGCACCTCACCATCCTCGAGCTCAATGCCCTCGGCAATCTTCTGCAGGTCTTCCTCGCTCACATTCTTATCGAGGAACACGTGATACACCTTCTTCTTGAGGAACTTGGGGTGAGTGAGCTTACTGGCCAGGTCGCCATCGTTGGTAAGCAACAGCACACCGGTGGTGTTGCGGTCGAGGCGGCCAACCGGATAGATGCGCTCGGGGCAAGCGTCCTTCACGAGGTCCATCACGGTCTTACGCTGCTGGGGATCGTCGCTTGTGGTAACGTAATCCTTCGGCTTGTTGAGCAGCACATACACCTTCTTCTCCAAAGAAACCGGCTGGTCCTGGAACTTCACCTCATCGGAGCGCTTCACCTTCATACCCAGCTCTGTGGCCACCACACCATTGACGGTGACGACGCCTGCCTGGATAAACTCGTCGGCCTCACGGCGTGAGCACACGCCAGCGTTGGCCAGATACTTGTTGAGGCGGATGGGCTCGTTGGGATCGATGTGCTCCTCCTTATACTCGATACGCTTCTTCATGCTATACTTAGCGTTGGGATCGTATCCGGGACGCTGACCATAGCCACCCTGCTGACGGTTGTAACCACCCTGACGGTTATAGCCACCCTGACGGTTGTAGCCACCTTGGCGGTTATAGCCACCCTGACGAGGCTGGTAGCCACCCTCCTCGTGATTGTTGTTGTTATAGCGCGGACGGTAGCCACCCTGCTGGCGGGGCTGGTAACCACCCTGACGGGGCTGGTAGCCACCCTCCTCCTGATTGTTGTTGTTATAGCGCGGACGATAGCCACCCTGCTGGCGGGGCTGGTAACCACCCTGACGGGGCTGGTAGCCACCCT
>OWJS01001002.1_pt1 | contig 9860 bp, 8 predicted proteins | sample 1732961 | NCBI WGS metagenome assembly OWJS01 (sample SAMN05065774, study PRJEB22554) | human gut metagenome | biome: ENVO:2100002; feature: ENVO:00000062; material: ENVO:00002003 | host: Homo sapiens | place: USA
GATCTACACGCGTAAGATCGTCGGCAGCGTCAGATGTGTATAAGAGACAGCTTAAAATACATAACAATGCATAAAAATAGGGACTGTGGAAAACCACAGTCCCTGTAATGATATCAATTTACTTCTTTTTGATGAGACGATCCTTACCCAGATGCAGCTTCATGACATACCAGAGTGAGGTAGCGATGAAGATGGATGAGTAAGTACCACTGATCAGACCAACCATAAGAGGTAATGAGAACTCACGGATGGATGATACACCGAAGATGAACAGTAACAGTACCATTACGATAGTTGTAACGGATGTATTGATTGTTCTTGACAGTGTCTGTGTCAGTGAGCGGTCGGCAACCTCTGCAAGTGTCTCAGGATTTGTCTTCTTCATACCATGCATGTTCTCACGGATACGGTCGAATACAACGATGGTATCGTTGATCGAGTAACCAACGATCGTAAGCATACATGCGATAAATGTATTGCCGACAGAGATACGGATTAAAGCGTATGCCGTCAGCATAACCAGTACGTCATGGACTAAGGCGATGATCGCACTACTTGCGAAACGCAGATCCTTGAAACGGAACCAGATGTAAAAAAGCATACAGATACATGCTACAATAACAGCCATAATCGCGTTCTTACGCATCTCACCACTGACGGTAGCTCCGATACTCTGAGTCTCGATCGTAGAATCATCAACACCGAACTTATCAACGAGCATGTTTCCAACTTCCTCACGCTGATCCTGTGTTAATGTCTTTGTCTTAATCGTAACAACATTGCTTCCGGTTACGGTACTTGCCTGAATTGCATTGTCCTCGATCACATCAGCCACTTCCGGAACGATCGTCTTTTCCACTTCCTCGACTGTATAATCCTTGCCGAAGTCAGCGGAGATGGAAGTACCGCCCATAAACTCAAGGCTGAAGTTTAATGCGTGCTTTCCGGATGCACCGTATGCGATCATTCCGACAAATCCGGATGCGATCACAACAAGTGAAATAATAAAGAATACGACACGCTTCTTCATGAAATTGATCGTCTTGCGAGCCTTCGCACGACCATAGAATTTCTCATCACGACATCCAACCGCATAGAATGCGAGGTTCAAAAGTCTTGATACAACAAGTGCTGTAAACAGCGATACGATAATGGAAATCATTAAGGTGTAAGCAAATCCCTTAACAGTTCCGGAACCGAGCCACATCAGTACGAGGGCTGCGATAAAGGTTGTAACGTTACCATCGATGATTGCAGATAACGCTTTCTTGTAACCCTCCTTGATCGCGGTAAGAACCGACTTACCGTTTGCGATTTCCTCACGGATACGGGAGATGATAATAACGTTCGCATCCACCGCCATACCGATACCGAGGATAACACCGGCGATACCAGGAAGTGTCAGTGTAATCTCAAACAGATATACAAATACAACAACGATCGTTGTGTAGATACCGAGTCCGATTGATGCAACCACACCGGATAAACCGTAGCAGATGATCATGTAGAGCATAACGAGGATCAGACCGATGACAGCAGCCTTCACACTGGAAGCTAATGCCTGTCCACCGAGCTGCGCTCCGGCTACCTGTGACTCTAACTCCTCAAGCTTTAAGTTGATGGCACCGACACGGATGAAAGTAGCAAGCTGGTTTGCTTCCTCGTAATCCGACATACCGTTGATCACACAATTACCATCTGTGATTGCTGCGGATACTCTCGGAACACTGATAAAGTGATCATTGTAATAGATACCGATGGTCTCGCCTGCAGCGTATGCAGCGGTTGTAGCATCACCGAAAATCTGAGCGGCATCATCTTTCAGTGTCAACTGTACGACCGGCTCATTGGAATTGAGCTGTGAGCTCTTCTCATATCCTGCGGTAGCAGCTTTCACACCGTTACCATCAAAAAGGATGGATCCATCAGCCTCAAGTTCCTCAAGTGTCTTGTTTAACTTGTAGCCACCTTCTGTGTTCTGGTCATATGTATAGTTATCGTTTCCGTCAGAACCCTTCTGCTTGATAAAGTATAAAGATCCCGGACTTCCCAGATCCTGAAGAACCTTATCTGCATCATACACACCAGGAATCTCTACCGTGATACGATCATCACCGACCGGGTATACCGAGTACTCGGTACTGTAACTCTCGGCACGTTCCTCGAGCTTGGCGATTGTGTCATTGAGGTCCGTCTTTGACGGGTTCTTGTCAACAATCTTGTAGGTGATCGATACACCACCGGATAAGTCAAGACCGAGCTTGATACCTTCAGACTCTGTCTTGTTGTCAGTCTTTGCCTGACTCTTGCTTGTCATTGACATTATCGTGGTCGTGTAGTATCCAAGTCCGATCAAGCAGGCTAAGATCACCGCGATAATAACGACGCCCTTACTTTTTTTCATCTTAGTTTCCTTCCTATTCTTTAATTTTCCGCTTCCGCAGCTTTTATCATGATCGCACACTCAATACGCTTCTTCTGAAGCTCACAGCCCAGATCATAGGCATCTGTGATACTTCCGTGGAAATTGTATGAGTTTGCGGCACATCCACCACTACAGTAGAATCTTGCAAAACACTTGCTGCACTTTTCCTTAGCATAAACGTTGCAGCACTTGAACTCGTCCCGGATATCGGTGCGCTTGACACCGTCCCAGACATTGCCCATCAGAAAATCCTCATTGCCGACAAACTGGTGACAAGGATATAAGTCTCCCCACGGTGTTACCGCAAGGTACTCGGTTCCCGATCCGCAACCGGACAGACGCTTGTACACACAAGGTCCGCCTTCCAGGTCGATCATAAAATGGAAGAAGTTAAATCCTCTGCCTTCTTTCTTGCGGCGGACCATCTCCGCTGCAAGCTTATCATATTCTGCAAAAAGCACCGGCAGATCTTCCTCTGTCAAAGCATAGTCATCGCTCGGCTGCGCAACAACCGGCTCAACGGAAATCTGCTTGAATCCAAGATCTGCAAGATGCAGTACATCATTCGAAAAATCCGTATTATAATGCGTAAAGGTTCCACGCACATAATAACGCTCCTGATTACGGCTCTCTGCCAGCTTCTGGAACTTCGGAACAATCAGATCGTAGCTTCCCGCCCCCTTACGGAACGGTCTCATGCGATCATGAACCTCCTTACGTCCGTCAATACTTAAGACGACGTTGTCCATCTCCTTGTTGGCAAACTCCATAACCTCATCGTTAAGAAGTACACCGTTGGTTGTCAGTGTAAAACGGAAATGCTTATCGTGAAGCTTCTCCTGCTCACGTCCGTAAGCAACGAGCTGCTTGACCACATCAAAGTTCATAAGCGGCTCTCCACCGAAGAAATCGACCTCCAGATTTTTTCGGCTTCCCGAGTTCGCGATCAGGAAATCCAAAGCCTGCTTTCCTGTCTCGTAGGACATCAGTGCCCTGCGTCCATGATATTCGCCTTCTTCTGCAAAGCAATACTTACATGCAAGGTTACAATCATGTGCGATGTGCAGACACAGCGCCTTCACGACTGTCGGTCTCTTCTTGAAATCAAGGATATGACTCTTATACACATCCTCCGTGAACAGTTCTTCATTCTGCTTAAGCTGCTCAACCTCATCGATTGCTTCTTTAATCTCCGCCTCCGGATACTGATCCTTCAGCTGCTGAACGATCTCATCCGGTGTATGCTCCTCAAACATCGCAATGACGTCATAAGTCACATCATCCACTACGTGGATGGCTCCTGAGTTTACATCCAAGACAATATCATAGCCATTGTTCTTAAATTGATGAACCACTACAATATTTCTCCTCTCTATTATCTAATCTGTCACACAAAACAAAGACCGCGCGCAAGGCACGCGGTCAAGTATATCTTAAATATTAAGATTACTTATAAGACTCACAAGTCTGGTTTCCTACTGTGCAGGAAGTCTTACATGCTGACTGGCAGGATGTCTGGCACTCGCCGCATCCACCCTTCTTAAGTGTGTTCTGTAACTTTCTTGTATTTAATGTCTTTACATGCTTCATTAGAATCTCTCCTTTGTCTCCTATTTGGGTATGACCCGTCTATCCATGCTATTATAGCACAGCAGATACAATATGCAAAGCTTTTTTGCGTAAAATCATGTTTTACGGGCACTTTGCGTCAATGTTTTGCCTTGTATTGCAAACACTGCAGACGGTTTGCCTATATTCCTTTGGAATTGCGGTTGCGGAAACGAAGTGTTCCGACGACGCTGCTCAGCACACACAGCATACAATTGATGACATGTGTCTGGGTAAACGTTATCGTCTCTCCCTCCGCCATATGAAGTCCTATCAGTAATGCATAAAGAAGAACTCCGAATACTGCCCCACACCCTAAAGTTCTCCCATGCATACACCGGCGCAGCACTCTTCCACCGATCCAGCACGGGATAATATAAAGCAGGACAAGTCCGGCACGGATGACTTCCGCAGACAGGCGAAGTTCATATGACAGATATGCCCAAAGCAGAAAGTAACCTGCTGCAAGCACGATCGTAAGAACTGCCACTGCAAGAAATCGTCCGATATCATTCTGTTTTCTTTTTGCCTTCTGTTCATTCTCTGTATGATCCATGTTTTACTTATATGAATCCATACAGAAATTTATGACAATATTCCGGTCAAAACCTGCGGCATGTCCACAAGCGTAGCGAAATGACACGTTCCGTTCTTCGTTTCTCTTACAATTCACAGTTATTTACGGTTCTAGGGAACGGAATGACATCACGGATGTTGCCCATACCGGTCAGATACATCACGCAGCGCTCGAATCCGAGACCGAATCCCGCATGTCTTGCCGAACCGTACTTACGCAGATCAAGGTAGAACTTGTAGTCCTCTTCCTTAAGTCCCAGTTCGTTGATTCTCGCAAGCAGCTTATCGTAGTCATCCTCTCTCTGGCTTCCGCCGATGATCTCACCGATTCCCGGAACGAGACAGTCAACAGCTGCGACCGTCTTGCCGTCCTCATTCAGCTTCATGTAGAACGCCTTAATCTCCTTCGGATAATCGGTTACAAATACCGGGCGCTTGTAGATCTGCTCGGTCAGGTAACGCTCATGCTCGGTCTGAAGATCGCATCCCCATGAAACTTTGTAATCAAACTTATCATTATGCTTAGACAGGATATCGATGGCCTCTGTGTAAGTCACGCGTGCAAAATCGTTGCTTACGACGTTCTCGAGGCGGTCCAGAAGTCCCTTGTCTACGAAGTTATTGAAAAATGCCATCTCTTCCGGTGCATTCTCAAGGACATAGTTGATCACGTACTTAAGCATGCTCTCTGCAAGCATCATATCATCCTCAAGATCGGCAAAAGCGATCTCCGGCTCGATCATCCAAAACTCTGCCGCGTGGCGGGTTGTGTTGGAATTCTCGGCTCTGAACGTCGGTCCGAATGTGTAGATATTCTTGAATGCCATCGCATAAGTCTCACCGTTGAGCTGTCCGGATACGGTCAGGTTAGTCGGCTTATTGAAGAAATCCTTGGAGTAATCAACACTTCCGTCTTCCTTCTTCGGGACATTATTTAAATCCAGAGTGGTTACCTGGAACATCTCACCTGCTCCTTCACAGTCACTTCCTGTGATCAGTGGTGTGTGCACATACACAAAGCCTCTCTCCTGGAAGAACTTGTGGATCGCATATGCACAAAGTGAGCGCACACGGAATACGGCCTCGAAGGTGTTTGTTCTCGGACGAAGGTGTGAGATGGTGCGCAGATACTCGAATGTGTGGCGCTTTTTCTGCAGAGGATAATCCGGAGTGGATGCTCCTTCGATTGTCACTTCTTCTGCCTGGATCTCAAATGGCTGCTTCGCCTGTGGTGTCGGAACCAACTGCCCCTTTACGATAATCGCTGCGCCAACATTGATCTTGCACACTTCATCATAGTTTGCAAGCCCATCCGCATATACAACCTGAATCGGCTCGAAGAATGTTCCATCGTTGACAACGATAAAACCAAAATTCTTGGAATTACGGTTGCTTCTGACCCATCCTCCGATGGTTACTTCCTGATTCTCATATTGCGCCTGATTGCGAAATATGTCTCTGATATTTACTAAATCCATTTTGTTGCCTCCGTTTCTGTGCCGATTTTCTTAATCGCCACATAAATCTAATCCCTTTATATTTGTCTTTTTATCTCCAAACACGATTTTCGAATCGTGTTTGCTTCGATTTCAAATAGATATCTAGTTCTCTGTTGAATCTGCTTTCTGAACCGTAACATTGGCATTCTCAACAACAAATGAAAGTGCATCGTTCGTAAGGTACAGCCGCTTTAAATTCTTTTTACCATCTTCCTTGTTGCCGTTGCCGTAATAATCATAAATCGCAGACTCTGTTGACAGTTCACTGTTGCCCGAACTGATAATATAGTCGATAAACTGCTCATACTTGTCCTGATCGATTTCAAGTCCTTCCAGCTCTGCAATTCGATCGAAGATAAACTCAAGCTTAATCTGCTTCTCAAGGCTCGTCTTCCAGGTTTTCTGCATATTGGCAAGTGTCGTGTTATTGGCCTGCAGATACTCTTCAAGAGTCTGCGTATCGCCAACATTATCTCTTGTGTACTGAGCCTGATACTCCGCAAGCCTTGCCTCAAGATACTCATCCGGAATCGTCACTTCACTGTTGTCAAGCATATAGTTCTGCACCTTGTTTACCGTATCCTGCGACTTGTTTGATGAAGCCTGGCTTTCCATCATTGCACGTACATTCTTGATCAGGTCTTCCTTTGTTTCTATCTGTGCATCCGAGAAATTTTTCTTGACCTGTGCATCGGTAAGATCATCTAAAGTCAGTGCCTTATAAATTCCTTTCACCTTGAACTTAAAGGTTGTCATCTCTCCGGCAAGATCCGGGTTATTCGAATATTCATCCGGGAATTTCACATCGGAGCTTGTCTCCTCACCGACTTTGGCTCCGATCAGTCCGTCACTGAATCCATCAATATACCCTGTCTGCTGGGTTGCTTCACAGTTATTGCTGACATCGATCATAACATCCGTTGCGGAACCACCGTCAAAAGCCTCATTGTTATGATAGCCGGTATAATCAACCAAAACGAGATCCCCATCCTGTACCGTATCACGGTCTGTGACTTTCGCGCCTTTTACCCCACGGTAATTAAGGAGTGCGAGTGTTCTCTCATTTACCTGTTCGTCTGTTACATCATAATCCCCCGTGATTGTGACATCAATTCCTTTGTAATCTGCAAGCTTCGTTACCTGTTTGGACAGATCAATATCCATCTGTGCGCTGCTTAGTCCGTTGTACGTCTCCTGTACCGAACTTTCTGTTGTGGCCTCTGTTCCTTTCTGTGATCCATTTGATCCATTGCCACATCCGGTCATTGCGAATACGGTTGTCATGCACAATAACAGTGCAATCATTCTTTTCTTCATAAGATATTCCTTTCTACGACTTCTTTTGAAGTCGAACTAACTAATTTAACATACCATAATTTAAGGTAAGTGTCAAAAAAATACGCGCCATTCCAATGCCAGCGTCCGCCTGATTTGAGCATATTTGCATTCCAAATCACAAACCTGACATAATCACGTTGCTTTTTGAGACAATGTTTGCTAAAATAAATGTCAGTAAAAATAGGAGGAATCCAACGTGAAACCATTAACAATTGCATTATTGGTCATCCTGCTGGTACTCATCGCAGCGATGGTCGTTCTGTATTTCCTTGGTAAGAAGGCACAGAAGAGAAAAGACGAACAAGACGAACAGATTAAGGCTGCAGCACAGACGGTATCGATGCTGATCATTGACAAGAAACGATTGCGGATGAAAGATTCGGGACTTCCGGCAAATGTTCTGGAACAGACACCGAAGTACTTACGCCGTTCGAAGCTTCCGATCGTTAAGGCAAAGGTCGGACCGAGAGTTATGACGCTGATCGCCGACGAGCAGATCTTTGATGAGATCCCGGTCAAGAAAGAAGTGAAGGCAACCGTAAGCGGTCTCTACATTACCGCAGTTCGCGGACTCCGCGGACCGATTGAGAAGCCAGATAAGAAAAAGAAAGGCTTCCGAGCTAAGCTTCAGGCGAAATACAAGGAGGCAAACGAGCAGCTGAAAGCTGAGAAAGCGGCAGACGCTGAGCGCAAAGCCAATAAAAAGAAGAAATAAGACAACAAAAAGGAGTGTGAAGATTCACACTCCTTTTTATTATGCTTTTATCGAATTAACTGACAGCCTTATAGGCTTCAAGCGCTTCTTTCGCCTTCGGTGAGAGCTGGCGCGGGACCTGGATCTCCACGGTCACGTACTGATCTCCCTTGACGGATGGATTCTTGACACTTGCGATGCCTTTGCCACGCAGACGGATCTTGCTGCCTGCCTGTGTGCCCGCCTTGATCGAACATTCCACATTGCCATATAATGTGTGGACTCTTGCCTTGCCGCCTAAGGCCGCTGTCGTAAACGGAACTCGCACGGTCGAGTATACGTTCTGTCCCTTGCGCTCAAACTCCTTGCTTGGAGTAACATTTACTTTCAACAACACATCGCCCGCCGGGCCACCGTTTCTGCCCGGATTGCCCTGTCCCTTGAGACGGATCGTCTTGCCGGACTCGATGCCAGCCGGAACATGGATCGCCAGGTTCGATGTCTTGCCGGTCGCCGGATCACGCAGCATAATTTCTTTCTCACATCCGAAGACTGCCTCCTCAAAGGAAATCGTAAGGTCCGCCATCACATCCGAACCTTTCCGGTTTCCGGCACTCTCCGATGTGCTCCATCCTGCGGAAGAACCGCCATGTGAGAACATATCACCGAACATACCCGAGAAGATATCATCCATATTGCCCGAGCCGTTCTCAAAATGAAATTCTCTGTGCATATACGGTCCATTGCTTGTGTACGCGCCTTCACTTCCGAACGGATTACCGCTTCCAAATCCGCCAAAACCGCCAAAACCGCCGTATCCGGCATTCTTTGCTTCTCTTGCTGCTTCCGCAGAGAATCCTTCCTGCAGTCCGGCAAAGCCGAATTCATCGTAGAGCTTACGCTTTTTGTCATCACTTAATACATTGTAAGCTTCCGTCACATCCTTGAACATTTCCTCCGCATGCGCATCGCCCGCATTTGTGTCCGGATGATATTTCTTTGCAAGCTTACGGTACGCTTTCTTTATCGTCTGCTGATCCGCACTCTTATTGACAACGAGCGTTTCATAGTAATCTCTTTTTTCTGCCATATGACTCACCTGCCTCTCATTTTAATCTTACAAAAACCAGTCTGTTTGAAATTCCTTATACAACGCACAAGCGGACTGCATCTGCAGCCCGCTCGCTTATTTTATCCCTCGATGGAAATAAATTTATTCTCTTCAACCTGTGGCTTAGGCTGTTTCTTCGGAATATCCAGACGAAGGATTCCGTGTTTGAAGGATGCCTTAATGTCACCCTGTTCAATTTCATCGCCTACATAAAATGCACGCTGGCAACTGCCGGTGTAACGTTCGCGGCGGATGTACTTCTTGCCTTCATTGTCCTTTTCGTCCTGCTCGAGTCCTTTCTCGGCACTGATGATCAGATATCCGTTTTCAAGAGAAGCCTTAATCTCTTCCTTCTTGAATCCCGGAAGATCCATCTCAAGTTCGTATCCCTTATCACTTTCCTTTATATCGGTGAGCATCAACTTCTTGTCGTTGTGTCCATATAATTTCTTCTCTGCCTTCTGAATGTCTCTGTCATCAAACCACGGATCACTGAACCAAGGATCACCGAAAAATGTATCAAATACGTTGTTGTTTCTTGCTAATAACATAAGTCATTCCTCCTTGTATACTGTGAATTTCAAGTCATCTCGTTGTCTTACCGGCAAC
>OWJS01001016.1_pt1 | contig 9788 bp, 10 predicted proteins | sample 1732961 | NCBI WGS metagenome assembly OWJS01 (sample SAMN05065774, study PRJEB22554) | human gut metagenome | biome: ENVO:2100002; feature: ENVO:00000062; material: ENVO:00002003 | host: Homo sapiens | place: USA
CCACCGGGTCAGCCCAGCCGGAGCACGCCGCCACAGGAGTTTCGCAATCGCCTATCCCAAAGTATGCATATGTTTTTATTCCACAAGTTTGCGCAGCTTTTTCATCGTCATAACCGCATCATCATTCGTCCGGATAATACAGATTAAGGTATCGTCGCCGGCAATGGATCCCACAACTTCGTTCATTTTCATCGCATCGATTGCAGCACACACGGCACTGGCCATACCGGATACGGTCTTGATAACAAGGATGTTTTGAGCAATATCCATTGACACATATCCCTCACGCAATACACGAGCATACTTTTCGAGCATTCCGATATCAGCATCAGCGATCACAGCATATTTCTGTCTTCCGTTATCTGTCGCAATCTTTGTCAGTTTCAATTCCCGAATATCACGCGATACAGTCGCTTGTGTAACCTGATAACCTTCCCGTTCAAGATAAGCCGATAACTCTTCTTGTGTCTCCACATTATTCTGTTGAATCAGTTCCAGTATCTTAGCCTGTCGTCTCGTCTTCATAGTCCTTCTCCTATCTTTGCATCTTCTTACGAAGTATTTCAAGAAAGCTTTGATTATTCAGCTTGCAGATCTGTATTACACTGTTTCCTTTGGCAACTTTCAGTCGGTCTCCAACTTTCAAATGAATGGTGGTATCACCGTCGAAGCTAACACACGCCTTCTCATCCTTCTGGAAACGTCTGCTCCCCATTTCAATTTCAACCACATCATCCGCACTTAAAACAATACTTTGTCCATTGAGATCATGTGCATTGATCGGTGTCAAAAGTAACATATTTGATTTAGGGTCAACAATAGGTCCTCCTGCAGACAGATTATATCCCGTCGATCCTGTCGGTGTCGCAACAATAATTCCGTCTGCATGATAAGTGGTCAGGAATTTTCCGTTAACATATACCCTCATCTGTAGCATAGAAAGATCTCCTGCCCAATGAATCACCACATCATTGAGTGCAAGTTGTGTATGCTCACTGCCATCAATCTGAGCACTAAGCATAATACGTTCTTCCAATGTATAGTTGTCCGCCATCAGACGATCAATCGCCTCAAACACCGTCGATTCTTCAAGCTCACACAGATAGCCAAGTGTTCCCAAATTAACTCCAATCAGAGGAATTCCGAGCGATTCAACTTTTGTTGCTGCCCGAATCAGGGTTCCATCTCCGCCAAGCACCATAATGCATTCGGTGTCGCCCGGGATATCTTTAAGAGGAAAATCCTCCGCAACCACCCCTTCTATATTGCTGACACTGATTCCGGCTCTTCCGCCTTTATCCTCAATATAAGAGACAATACGGCGTGACAAATGAAGATCTTTATCCTTATAAGCATTCGTTATCAATCGAAAATTGCGCATTTTTATTTATCCAACTCTCCATGTGCGGCTTCCACAACCGCATGAACATCTACAACAGCATCCTTACCTGCAGCTTCATCCTTTTCAATATAGACTAGATACTCAATATTTCCCTCCGGTCCCTTGATCGGCGAATACTCCAGATTATGTACGCTAAAACCGGTTTCCAATGCAAAAGCGATCACTTTTTCAATCACTTCTTCATGCACCGCTTTATCACGGACTACGCCTTTCTTTCCGACTTTTTCACGACCGGCCTCAAACTGCGGCTTAATAAGGCAGACCATCTGCCCATGCTCCTTCAGCAAAGCATACGCCGGTCCCAATACCTTCGTCAGCGAAATAAAAGAGACATCCACTGAGGCAAAATCCAATTTATCCGCTATATCCTCCGGGGTTACATAACGAATATTTGTCTTCTCCATGCAGACGACACGTGGATCCTGACGAAGCTTCCATGCAAACTGTCCGTACCCCACATCGACGGAATATACTTTACTTGCTCCGTTTTGCAGCATGCAATCCGTAAATCCGCCCGTCGAAGCGCCGATATCCATGCACACCTTGCCCTCTAACTGAATTCCAAAATGTGTCATTGCTTTTTCTAACTTTAATCCGCCACGACTCACATATTTGAGTGTGTTTCCGTGAATTTCAATCTGGCAATCATCCGGAAAAGCGCTTCCTGCCTTATCCTCCCGATTATTATTCACAAAGACATTGCCTTCCATGATCATCGTCTTTGCTTTCTCTCTGGATGGCGCAAGACCTCGCTTTACCAATAAAACATCCAATCGTTCCTTCATAATTCCTCACATATCTTTTCCGCTATTGTATCTGCATCAATTCCAAGTACTTTGCGGAGTGTTTCTACATCACCGTGTTCCACATATCGGTTCTCAATTGCGATTGTAAGCAATCCGGCCTTTGCCCCCTCCCGTTCAAGAAGCGCCGCAATATGTTCTCCAAAGCCACCACTTGCTATATTCTCTTCCATTGTTACAATAAGAGGATATTTTTCCGAAGCCGAAAGAATCGCCCCCTCATCAAGAGGCGCCATAAACCTTGCATTAATAACCGTTGCAGAAATTCCACGATTGGAAAGTTTCTCCTTCACATTCCATGCAATCTCTACCATTGCTCCGATTGCAAAAAGTGCCACATCCTCTCCTTCGCATAAGATTTCTGATTTGCCTCTTACAATAGAAGCACGTTGTTCCTTCCACAAATCGCATGCATTACCTCTCGGATAACGGATTGCCACAGGGTAATCCGCTGCAATTGCAAATTTCAGCATATCGGAAAGCTCCCATTTATTCTTCGGAGCCATAATCGTAAGATCCGGAATAGCGGATAAATACGACAGATCATAGATTCCCTGATGTGTTGCTCCGTCTTTACCGACAAGTCCTGCCCGGTCAATTGCAAAAACAACCGGAAGCTTCTGCAGACAAACATCATGTAAAATCTGATCAAACGCACGCTGCAGGAACGAAGAATACACGGCAAACACCGGTTTCAATCCGGCCTTTGCCAAACCTGCCGCAAAAGTGACTGCATGTTCCTCTGCAATTCCCACATCAAAAAATCGTTCCGGATAAAGATTGTGAAACCGCTTTAATCCGGTTCCCATCTCCATCGCTGCAGTAATTGCAACAAGCTTCGGTTCACGTTCTCCCATCTTCTTCATAACCGTAGAAAATACATCGGTATAATGTGCCTTACTTTGCTTGCTAAGAGGAACTCCTGTCTCAATGTCAAAAGGCGCAGTCCCATGGAAACGTGCCGGATGCCGCTCGGCCGGACCATAACCTTCGCCTTTGTGCGTAAGCACATGTACGATTACAGGACCACGCACACGTTTCGCCTCACTGAATACTTTGCGCATCTGCTTGATATCACTGCCATCAACCGGTCCTAGATACATAAGTCCCATTTCTTCAAAAAACATTCCCGGAACAAACAGCTGTTTGATGCCGCTTTTGGCATTACGGATTTTTTTAACCATCCGCTCGCCGTATACCGGTATCTTGCTGAGTGACTGAATCACACCATCTTTCAGATCCATATAGGCATCTGCTGTACGAAAATTGCTGAGATATCGATTTAATCCTCCGACATTCTCAGAGATTGACATATTATTATCATTTAACACTATGATATAATTGCTCTTTAAATGCGAAGCATTGTTAAGTGCCTCAAACGCCATGCCGCCGGTCAAGGCCCCATCACCGATTACCGATATTACATGGTAATGTTCCCCGGTAATCTCTCTTGCCTCGGCAAGTCCAAGTCCGACGGAAATCGATGTCGAACTATGTCCGGTATTAAAGCCGTCCGTCTCACTCTCCCGGGTATTTGGGAATCCGCTCATGCCTCCATATTCCCGCAACGTAGCAAAGCCATCCTTACGTCCCGTCAATATCTTATGTGTATAAGATTGATGCCCCACATCCCAGATGATCTTGTCCACTGCCGGATCAAAAGACAAATGCAAAGCCATCGTAAGCTCCACCACGCCAAGATTTGACGCAAGATGCCCTCCGGTCTGTGCGATACTTTCCACAAGAAACTGACGAATTTCCAAACGAAGAGATTCCAGTTCTTCCTCATTCAGTTTTTTGATATCACCTACATCTTTTATCTGATCTAAAACCATTATAACCTCATACTACTTAACATTCCCGATGTATCAGATACAAAAATAATTCTTTCAGGAATGTATGGTCTTTCTTCAACCCATCCAATATTTGGACGGCTTCCTTTGAAAGCCGCTCAACCTCTGTTTTTGCCTTTTCAAGGCCTTCAAAAGCGACATAAGTCGCTTTCTCGTTTCGCTCATCGCTTCCAATCGGTTTACCAAGAACTTCAAGCGAACTGGTCACATCCAATATATCATCCTGAATCTGAAAGGCAAGACCGAGCTTTGTTCCAGCCTGCTCCATGAATGTTACATCCTCATCCGATGCTCCAGCAAGGATTGCACCGATCATCAACGAAGCTTCGATAAGAGCTCCCGTCTTTAACCGATATATAAAATCAAGACAGTTTTGATCAACCTTCTGCCCTTTCTTCTCACTTTCTACATCTACTACCTGGCCGCCGATCATGCCATAGATTCCCGCTTTTCTGGAAAGCACCGCACAAGCCCTGATCATGCGCATGTCACCGTTGCAGCGGACCAACGCATCCGCAACCGTCTCAAATGCATAATTAAGCAGCGCGTCCCCGGCAAGAATTCCCATTGCTTCACCATATACCGCATGGGTTGTCTTCTTTCCTCTGCGATACATATCATTATCCATAGCCGGAAGATCATCATGTACCAGCGAATACGTATGGATCATCTCAATCGCAGCCATAAAGGAATCAATATCTTGTCCAGTACCATCAAACATTTGATATGCGGCTTCCATCAGCATTGGGCGAAGCCTCTTTCCGCCGGCAAGAACACTGTATGACATTGCATCTACAATCGTCTTCTGATATTCATATTGCTCCGGCAGAAATCGACGGATCCTCGTCTCAATATCCGAAGCTCTCTTAGCAATTTCATCTGAAATATTCATGAAAACTCCTCCAATTCACCGGATTCATTCATTACAAGCATCGCTTTCTCGATTCTGTCCAACTCCTGATTGGCTGCTTTCATCTGCTCCATGCCTTTTTTGTATAATTCAAAGGACTCATCCAGCGTCACATGTTCATCCTCCATCTGGTCAAGGATGGATTCAACGGCTGCGAATCGCTCTTCCAGTCCTAATTCTTTCTTATCTGTATTCTGCTCCATATTCTGTAATTTCGCTCACTTTCGCCTTAATTTTACCATCCAGAAGATGTATCTCGACTTCTTCTTTTTTCGTCACCTGACAAACACTCCGAAGTCCCATCCCCTCAGAATTTGATACAAATGCATAACCACCGCTTAATTTTTTTGCCGGCGAATGTGCATCCAGACTCCCCGCAAGAAGCGATAAGGTATGACGTCTTTCCCTGATCAGATTCTGCATATGTCCAGTCAGTTTTTCTTCATAGTCCATCGTTCTGCGCCGATTCTCATTCAGCCGGTTCATCGGACTTAAATATTTAAGGCGCATCTTATCCTGTTCCAGACGGTTTCTGGTCATAGATAGTTTGCGCACCAGTTCTCTTTGAAGCTGCTGACGGGCTGTCATAAACTGTTCCTGTACCTGCCTGAAATCAAATACCGCCAACTCAGCTGCAGCAGAAGGTGTCGGTGCACGCAGATCTGCTACATAATCAGCGATTGTCCAATCTGTCTGATGTCCAACCGCAGATATAACCGGAATCGGACAATCAAAAATAGCCCTGGCAACGATTTCCTCATTAAATGCCCACAAATCTTCGATAGATCCTCCACCTCTTCCGACAATAATGACATCGACACCAAGACGTTCCATAGCATGGATTCCATTGACAATGGAACTTGCCGCTCCCTCCCCCTGTACAAGCGAAGGATATAAAATTAATTGCACATACGGATTTCTTCTTGATGAGATATTGCGAATATCCTGTATTGCGGCCCCTGTGGGAGCTGTCACAATTCCGATTGTTTTTGCAAACTTCGGGATTGGCTGCTTATACTCAGGAGCAAACATTCCCATCTCCTCCAGTTCCTTTTTTAACGCTTCAAACTTTAGATAGAGATTACCTGCCCCGTCAAGTTCAATTGTTCTGGCATAAATCTGATAGCGTCCATCTCTCTCATAAACTTCTACAGATCCAGTTACAACAACCTTATCACCTTCCTTCATCGGGAAAGTGAGCCCCCTGCGATTGCCTGCAAACATAATTGCATTCATCGTTCCGGTTTCGTCTTTGATCGTAAAATAAATATGACCGCTCGAATGATACTTGCAATTGGATACTTCACCTCGAATACTGATATGATGAAGCATAAAATCCTGTGCAAACATGTTCTTTATATAATTGTTAACCTGTCCTACCGAATATACATTTTTTGTCATGCGAATTTAGCGAGAACTCCGTTGACAAATGCCGGTGTGCCGTCATTGCCGTATTTCTTTGCTAATTCCACGGCTTCATTGATGGAAACTTTTGTAGGGATACTCTCCTCATAGCGAATCTCATATACAGCAAGACGAATCAAAGTCAGATCCACCTTTCCCATACGGCTTGTCTTCCAGCCCTCCGATACCTCATTGATCGCAGCATCAAGTTCCTCAACTTTAGAAAAGATATCATTGCATTTATCCGTCAGATAAGTACGGTCTTTCTCACTCAAATTGGCTATTTCTTCCTCAAACAAAGCAAACTGTTCCGGGATTTCTTCCGCTTTATGAAATTCCACACGAAACAGCATCTTGAAAATGTTTTCTCTTAATTCTCTTCTAGTCATTCTCTCTCCTCAACCACGACACACCATCATGCCAAGAAAGGATGTCCACATCTGGACATCCTTTCTTACACCGTAAGCATCGCTCACGATCATTACTCGCCGCTCGTGGTATCATTATGATCATTTAAATACCGTTCTTATTCATCTCCGGCCATATCAACACTTGCGATACGAACATTGACTACGGCTACGGTCAATCCTGTCATATTCTCAATTGCAGACTTAACCTTGTCCTGTACCTTGGCAGACACTTCCGGAATACTATAACCATATGCAATATTGATAGCGACATCTACTTTAACTTCGTTCTCCATCACTTCAACAAGGATACCCTTGGAAAGATTCTTCATCCCAAGCCTGCTGACAATTTCATTGGTAATGTTACCTGCCATAGAACTGACACCTTCCACTTCAGTTGTGGCAAGACCGGCAATAATGGCAACGACTTCATCTGCAATACGCACATCGCCAACCTGGTCTGATTTTATCTTAAATGTTTTTCTGTTATCAGCCATCTTTCAATGCCTCCTCAGTAATTTTCTCAATATATTATAACAGACTCTCTACTATTTGCAAAGTCATAATTTCATTTGCAGAATTAAACCGTCTGCCCCTTTGCAACAAATACCTGGAAGGAATCATTACCGGTCAGTGACTTGCCCTCTGTGATCGTCACATCCTTGTCCGTAATTACATATTCAACACTTGCATTATCCTCAACAACAGTATCCTGCATAAGGACACAATTCTTGACTTTTGCGCCTTTACCAATACGGACTCCACGGAATAAAACACTGTTCTCGACTTCGCCCTCAATTACGCAGCCATCCGCAACCATGATATTCTTAGCCTTAGATCCGTTGATATATCGAGTAGGATTATCATCACGAATCTTTGTATAAATCTGATTTCCTGAGAAAAGAGCATTCAGATTTTCTTCCTGAAGTAACTTCATATTCTCTTCAAAATAGCTCTTCATATCATGAATCTGTGCGACATATCCGTCATAACAATATCCGCGTACATCCAAGTGTTCGATCTGTCTTTCGAGTATGTCACGGACAAAGTTTGTATATCCGTGTACATAAGCATCATCGATCATACGGATTAAACGTTCCCGTTCCATCACATAAATATTCAGGCAGAAATTCATTTCGCCTTTTTCGGTCGGATTCACATAGATCTTGCTGACATGATCTCCATTAATTCCCAACGCATAATACATATCAACCGTCTCCGTGCTCTGCCGTATCAAAGAATCCGGTATCTCCTGCTTGCGGTAAACAACCGTTGCATCTGCTCCGCTTGCCATATGTGCATGTAACAGGTCGTTAAAATCAAAATTAACCGCGACATTGGAATCCGTCATGATAACATATTTTTCACTCTGTTTCTTTAAATATCCGCGGATACTTTCAAGCGCCTCAATCCGTCCCTCATACATTTTTACCTGCTTCTGCGCATACGGAGGGACGATGTTAAGTCCACCGTTTTTCCTTGTAAGATCCCACTCCCTCCCGCTTCCGAGATGATCCATCAGCGAATGATAATTTTTGCGTACCAGAATTGATATATTATCAATACCGCAATGTACCATACTCGAAATCATAAAATCACACATGCGGTATCTGCTTGCAAACGGAATGGAAGCCATCAACCGCTCCGTAACAAGTTCCGGAACAAGCGAATCGTAACTGTTTGGGAAAATGATTCCTAATGCCTCTGCCTTCGAATTAATCATTGATCCTCATCCTCCTTTTCCTCCATCGTATATACATCCTCATAGATCATGGCATCTGCCGGAATGGTCACGCCCGCACCGATCGTTACATTTGAAGCGATCGTTGCCACATCACCTACACCGCCTTTTTTCGGTTTTTCGCCAACCTTAGCTCCCGCCTCAATCTTAACATTCTCCGCAATAATACAGTGACGGACTACAGCACCCTCACGAATTCTGGAATGTCCCATCACAACAGCATCTTCCACAATTGCCCCTTTTTCAACCGTAACTCCGGAGAAAAGCACGGAATGTTTTACCGTTCCCTGAATATTACATCCGTCTGTGATCATTGATTCTTCAACCGTGGCATCCTCACCGATACGGTGTCCTGTCAGACCGCTGTTTCGACTGAAAATCTTCCAATTCTCATCAAACAGATTGATACCGCTGTGTTCCGGATCAAGGACCTCCATATTGGCTTCCCACAAAGCAGGAATTGTGCCGACGTCCTTCCAGTATCCGTCGAAATGATAAGCATACATTTTACGATTGTCACGTAAAAGATTCGGAATAATATTATTACCAAAATCATTTTCGGATTTCGGATCTTCCTCGTCCTCGATCAGATATTTCTTTAAAATATCCCAATTAAATATGTAGATTCCCATGGAAGCAAGATTTGACTTAGGATTCTTCGGTTTCTCCTGGAACTCCGTAATCCTGTCATCCTCATCGGCAACCATAAGTCCGAAACGGGATGCATCTTCCCAAGGTACTTCCATGACAGCAACGGAAAATTCTGCCCCCTTCTTCTTATGGAACTCAAGGAAATCACTGTAATCCTGCTTACAGATCTGATCGCCGGACAAGATGATTACATACTGTGGATCATACCGTTCAATAAACGCGATATTCTGATAGATTGCATTCGCGGTACCTTTATACCAGTCGGACCCTGACGCTTTCTGATAAGGCGGCAGTACATGAACACCTCCGTACAGACGATCGAGATCCCACGGTTGACCATTTCCGATATATTCGTTCAGGACAAACGGCTGATACTGTGTCAAAATTCCAACGGTATCAATCCCGGAATTGACACAATTTGATAATGGAAAATCAATAATTCGATACTTTCCTCCAAATGGCACGGCAGGCTTTGCAAGCTTCTGTGTTAATGCATAAAGTCTTGATCCCTGACCCCCGGCAAGCAACATCGCAACAAGTTCTTTTGCCATATTTTTTCCCCTTTCGTGTAACTTCTGTCTCTTATACACATCTCCGAGCCCACGAGACGCGTAGTA
>OWJS01001018.1_pt1 | contig 9778 bp, 7 predicted proteins | sample 1732961 | NCBI WGS metagenome assembly OWJS01 (sample SAMN05065774, study PRJEB22554) | human gut metagenome | biome: ENVO:2100002; feature: ENVO:00000062; material: ENVO:00002003 | host: Homo sapiens | place: USA
TGGCGAAGAGAATGCCGAGCTATTATCAGGAGAATGACTGCCATCAGCTGATTCATGACTTCTATGCGAAATATGGGGACAGCTCGAAGCCGTTTTCGAGGGATGTGATTCGGGTGAATGCCTTGGCGGAGAAACAGGCGAATGATGCTAATCATAAAGTTCAAAGTTCAATGCTCAAAGTTCAAAGTGAAGACGAGGATTATCCTGCTCCGCCTCCGATGCCCAAAAAGCTGCCGAAACTGGTGGAGCTGCTGATTTCCAAGACTCCGGAAATCTATCAGCCTGCCGTGGCTTGCGCCATTTTCCCTCCGCTGGCTACCCATCTCTGGAGAACGAAATTCAGATATATCGATAACGTGGAGCACGAAGCTACCCTGATGACCTGTCTGCTTGCAGGTACTGGTGCTGGTAAAAGTTGTGTACAGAAACCTATCGATTTCATCATGGAGGATATCCGTAAAAGAGATGCCGAAAACCTGAAGCGTGAGAAGGAATGGAAGGATGAAATGATGCGCAAGGGTGCCAACAAGGATAAGCGCAAACGCCCTGAGAATCTGATTATCCAGGAGATTGATGCTGATATGACCAACCCAGCCTTCGTGATGCGTACCGCTGAAGCCAAGGAACATTTCCTTTATACTTCGCTGAACGAAATCGACCAGTTTGATGCACTGAGAGGTATCGGCAATCAGCAGTTCCGCATCATGTGCCTCGCTTTTGACCCTAGTAATAAATTCGGACAGTCTCGCGTAGGAATCCAGAGCGTTACCGAACGTGTCTGCGTCCGCTTCAACTGGAATGCATCCACCACCATCGACAAGGGACAGCGATATTTTGCGAAGGTGCTGACCGATGGTCCGCTGAGCCGTATCAACTTCTGTACCATCCCGGAACGGGAGATAGGCGAGGATATTCCCATCTATGGCACATACGATGATGAATTCAGAAAATCTCTGAAACCCTACATCGAAAATCTCTGTATGGCGTCGGGATTGGTGGAATGCCAGGAGGCGTATGATCTTGCCGTGGTATTGAAGAATGAGAATGCCGAGTTTGCACGTACTTCGCAGAACCGCATCTTCGAGAATTTCTCGTTCCGTGCCAACGTCATTGCCTACCTCAAGGCATGCGTGCTCTATGTTGCCAACGGCTACAGATGGGAGCCGGAGATGGATGATTTCATCCGCTGGAGCGAGCGTTACGACCTCTACTGCAAGATGCGTTTCTTCGGCGATATGATTGCCCGGGAGAACAGTGCCGGCGAGAAGAGTTCGAAGCGTGGACCGGAGAATCTGCTGCAGCTGCTGCCCGATATCTTTACCATGCCGCAGTTGGATGCCATCCGTATGGAGCATGGATTGAATGCGAAGGGTACCCGGAATGTGATCAAGCAGTGGATTTACCGTGGGTACATCGAGCGAATCTCTCCGCCTGGCGAGGACGGGAAAAGCGGTTACGGTTACAGTAGTTACAGTTTCAAGAAGCTGAAGTACCGCCATGATGGGCTGGTGCTTGAAGCTTGATTTTTAAATTAATTGAATATTTATGGAAATAGTATTGAAGCGTATAGCCAAGAAGAACAGCTATACCATTGGTCGCCTCTATATCCTGAAGGATGAGGAGGTAGAGAGAGTGGTTCACTCTTCATGGATGAACCCACAGTTGAAGCGTTGGTTCGAGCATAAGATAGATGCCGGCAAGCTGACGCAGGAGCGTTATTTCTGCGATACCCTGGAGCCTACGTGGCGCAACCTGAAGGGCGTGGAACTCCAGCCCGAGGAGGTGAACGTGCGCCTGGGCAGGGTTTCGGGCAAGAAGGCGCAGAAGATGAAGGGCACTACGGCGATTCCCGAAGGCACCTATCCGTTGTTAGTCACCAAGTCGCCCCGCTTCAAGGAGTGGCTGCCGTATCTGCAGGGTGTTCCTGATTTCGAGGGCATCCGCATCCATGCCGGCAACTACCCCGATGATACCCAGGGCTGCATCCTGGTGGGTGAGAACAAGGTGAAGGGCATGGTGGTAAATTCCCGCATCTGGCTGCATCGCCTGATGAAATGCATCAGCGAAGCGAGAGAAAAGGATGAATCTGTCTGGATTACCATCATCTGATGGGGCTGATGGCTCTGCCGATTGGGGGCAACTGCTATAGCTTACTTACAAATATCATCAGGATTCTCGGTCTTTTTATAATATTAAGACCGGGAATCCGTTATTATTATCGAAGATAAAAGTAATCAATAATAATAAAAAAAAGAAAGAAAAGAAGAAACAATGCTCAAGATTGTAATGATCATGCTATGCGGAATTGGTACGGGGTACCTGCTCCGCAACAAGAAAATGAGTTTTATCGGCCGTGTCATCACGGCGCTTATCTGGGTACTCCTCTTCCTGCTCGGCATCGAGGTGGGAGCGAACCCTCGCATTATCAATGGTCTTCAGACCCTGGGACTCGAAGCCATCGTGCTTACGATAGCTGGAAGTCTGGGTAGTGCAATCTTTGCGTGGGCATTGTGGAGATATGTCTGCAGAAAGGAGGCTGGAAATGAAAGGTAGTCTGATTATCGTAGGCTTCTTCGTGCTGGGCATCATTGTGGGAGTGTGGGATGTGATTCCTGCCAGTTTCCTGGCGAGCGACGTGAGCTATTATGCCCTCTGCTGCCTGATGTTCTGCGTGGGTATCAGCATCGGTTGCGATACCTCTATCCTGAAGAGTTTCAGAAAGGTGAATCCCCGGCTGATGATGCTGCCGGTGATGACCATCCTGGGAACCCTTGCCGGATGCGCGGCTGCCTCCTTGATACTGGGACACCGTCAGCTCTCCGACTGTCTCGCCATCGGTTCGGGCTTCGGATACTACTCATTGTCGAGCATCTTCATCACGCAGTATCGGGGTGCCGAGCTGGGAACCATCGCCCTGCTTGCCAACATCTTCCGTGAGATTCTCACCCTGCTTGGTGCGCCCCTGCTGGCGAAGTATTTCGGCAAGCTGGCGCCTATCAGCGTGGGTGGAGCCACCACGATGGATACCACGTTGCCTATCATCACCCGCTATTCGGGCGAGAGCTTCATCATCGTTTCCATCTTCCACGGCTTCTGCGTAGATTTCTCCGTGCCGTTCCTGGTTACCTTCTTCTGTTCGCTCTAACGGCTTCCTTGCCGCTAGAGCTTTCTTGCTTTTCAGAATCCATCCAGCTCGATGTATTCATCATCGGCTTCAGATTCTGGGGCATTCGAGTCATCGAAGTAGATGCCGGTATCGGTATCTTCTGCGGGCTGGCTCTCGATATCGATTCCATTATCTTCAGGATTCTTCTTCTGAGAATCATTTTCTTCCTCCAGAGCATCTTCCTCCTTCTGAGAATCCTTATCCACTACGATTTCCGTTGGCTCCATCAGCAGGCGCATCTTGCTGATCTTCAGCGGTGCAAAGTGGCGGGTATAGAACTTGTCGTAATCATCATACGAGAGATTTCTGCCCAGAAGCTCGAGGTTCGGCTCGCTGATTACGTAGCTTCTCGCTTTGGAAATCAGACGGAGGATGCCGGCTTGCTGATGCAGCTCGTTGGCATACTGGCGCGCCTCGTCGTAGTTTTGGAAACCGCTTACCTGCAGGCGATGCAACCCCTGGAGGTCTTCGATGCTGATGTCGAAATTGCGCGCCATATAGGTGGTGAAGTTATACTTGGCTACCTCGAAGAGCAGCTGGTTTTCGTTGACGGAATCTGGACTGTAGGCGAGCAGGAAGACAAACCGGTCGTTGCGGTCGGCTGAGAATCCTTTCTGCCGGGTGGAGTCCTGGGAGCTGAGCACATCGCTGCGTTTCGCCCAGACATTACTCAGGTCGAACTTTCCGCCGTAGAGTCGTCTTCCAGCATTCACGCCGTTTACGATCATTCCCGCCATCTCGCTCAACCGGCTGTTGGGATATTGCGCTATCACCTGGTTCATCTTTTCCAGACATTCGGAAACCTTGCCCTCGTTGAGCTGGGTCATACCGCTGATGAAGAGGAACTTGTCGCGGTTGGCGCCAGTAGGGAACCGCTTGTCTGATATTTCCGAGTTGTGCATCACCACCTCGTACTTGCCTTCCTTGAATGCCTGATAGGTAAGGGTGTAGATGGAATCTTCGATGTGTACACCCATCCTTGCATTCTCCAGATAGTAAGGGTCGGAGAGGAGGGCTGTGAACTGGCTTTCTGGGTAATCCTTCTTTAATTTATCGACATAACTGTTCGCCATCTGAGTTTGCTTCTTTCGGGAATAAAGCAGATACAGATGGTAATAGGCTTCGTCGAGATGCTTGAAATCCGGGTAGTTGTCCACCAGTCGGAGCAGCATCTTCTCGCTCAGAGCCAGGTTGTCGAGCCGGTCCTTGAAGATGATTCCGGCATGGTATAAGCCATTCGCCAGGAGCTGGTTGCTCGCTGACATCTGCTCAGGGGTGAATGGAATCTGAGCCAGATAATAAGCCCGCTGATGAGGGTCGAGGCTGGCGCTATCGGCAGATGGTTTGCTGGATTCTTTCTGGGATAAAGAATGGGATAGAGAATCTCGTGATGCATCAGGCTGAAGCTTGGAATCTTGATCAGAATTCGTTCCTTGCTCGGAATCTGTTCCTTGTGCGATATCCGTTTCTTGTGCCGAAGCTACAACTGTTTTGTTGATTCGCTGCCAGTTGTCGAGGTTCTTTCGCTTTCCCCAGAGTTTCTCGAAGAGCGCCTTACCCTGGCTTACGGCTACAGGGGAATAGAAATACCAGGTATTGGTGTTTCCGAATCCGTTTCCTGAATCATTTCCGAATCCGTTTCCTGATGCATTCTCGAATCTGTTTCCGGAATCATTCCCGGAACCATTCCCATCAACTCCTCCTTCATATTCCGAATTCATCTCAGCACCGTCTTCCCATCTCCTTCTTTCTTCCTCTTTCTCCTTTCTTTTCAGGGCAGCTATCACACGGTCGATGGCTGCATTCCTGTCTCTCTCGTCCATTTTGGCAAGAGACTGCAGGGAATCCTGGAGGGCGATGGCATCGGTATAAGGCACCAGTTCGTCCAGCACCTTGGAGCGATGAGCCAGTTGCGGATAATCCTTTCTGTCCTGATCGAGCAAGCCGATTGCTTCGCCATAGCAGCGCTTGGCATCAGCATATCGCCCGGTTTCCCAATACAGATTGCCCAGACGCAGCAGGAGTACACCCTTCTCGATGCCGTTTCGGGTAGCCTTCCGGTTGCCTTTTTCGTAGGCATAGATGGCACGCAGGGTATCTTTCTGGGCCAGGTGGATGTTGCCGATGGCATAATATACCTGGTCCTGATATTCCTTATTCTTATCCGATGCCGCCATGCGCTTGAGTCGGCTGATCATCTTCCTGCTGTTGCCCGAAGCCAAGACCTCGGTGATGGCGATGCGGGCATTAAACTCCAGTTCGTAGGGCGGATTGAGCCGGATGACGTGGCGGAAAGCCTGATAAGCCTCCTGCCGGTTGCCGATGGAAGCCTGCAACTGTCCCATCAGATACCACTGGCGGGCTTTCTGCTTGTGTCGCATCTCATGGCTTATCACCTTCCTGAGATAGGGAATCGCCTTCCGGGCATCCCCCGTGTGGATATAGTAATCGGCGAAGGCATAATCCCATTCCTTCTGGGCACGCCAGTGGATGGAATCGCGCTGTATGTTTCGGATCACATCTTCTGCATCGTAGGTCCATCCCAGCTCGATATAGCATTTGGCAAGCCAGGCGCGCGCCTTGCCGTAGATGGCAGGCTGGGTGGAGTAAAGGCGGCTCATATAGGCGAAGGTGGCAGCGGCCCCCTCGAAATCTCCCTTCTGGAATTGAGAACGGCCCATCAGCATCCACGCTTTCCATAAAAACGGATTGTATTCCCTGCGACTGAGCCATTCGATATCTTTCGCCGTCTTTCTCCTGCCGGGTTCCCATACGGGGCGGCGCTTGATGCTGTGCTGGTGGATGGCTTTTTCGCATTTCTCGATGGCACGGTCGAAGTTGGCTTTGCCCAGATCGCGGCTGTTCCTGTTGCCTACGGTATAGAGTGGAATCTGCTCCGTAAAGTTGTCCCGGTTGCCTTCTTCCTTCTCCAGCGCCCCGTCGATATAAGCCACGGTACCATTATAATAGGTATTGTATCGGGCATTAAAGGCATGCCACCACCTGCTCTGCGCTGTATTCTTCTGCGTAGAGCATCCCGTAAGGATTGCTGCAATCACAGCGAGTCCTATCAGAAAAAGGAGCTGGATGGGGCTTTTGCCTTTCATGCTTTCTATTGTTTATCTGGCATCTTTTTCCTGATGCCCAGGACGATTTTGGCGAGTGCGAATACCACGATGCTGATGAAGATGATGGTGGCACCCGATGGCACGTTGAGCAGATAACTGATGTAGAGACCGGCGATGCAGTCTATCCATCCCAGGATGATGCTTGCCCATATCATCTGCCTGTAATTATAGGTGAAGAGGTTGGCGGTCATCTGCGGAATGGTGAGCAGGCTGATGGCGAGCACGATGCCCACCATTTTCAGCGTAGCCACGATGGTCATGGCGATGAGCGTCATCATCAGGTATTCGATGGCTGTAACCGGCAGGTGCTGCGAACGGGCGAAGGTACTGTCGAATGCGATGTTCTGGATAGGGCGCAGAAGAAAGGTGAAGAGGAGGGCTACGATGAGGGCGAGTCCGCCCAGCAGCCACAGGTCTGCGCTGTCGATGGCAAGGATGCTTCCGAAGAGGAAGGAGGGCAGGTCGGGCATGAATCCTGGAGTCAGGAAACAGCAGATGATGCCCACGCTCATTCCCAGGGTCCAGAACATGGCGATGGCGGAATCCTTTCGCACATCTTTCTTGCGTGATATCCATTGCACTCCGAAGGCGCTGAGGATGGCGAAAACCATGGCGGAGAGTATCGGATTGATTCCTGTAAACACGCCGATGCCGATGCCTCCGAAAGAGGCATGGGTGATGCCGCCGCTGATGAATACCAATCGGCGGGTAACGATGTAGGTTCCGATAAAGCCGCACAGGATGCTTGCCAGAAAGGCGCCTATCAGTGCGTTTTGGAAAAATGTATATTGTAGTATATCCATGTGTTTACTTTGAACTGCAAATTTCTAGCTTAAAAAGCCGATGACTTCATCCTTCAGCTGGTTGGGCAGGTTGATGCCTCTCAGTATCAGGCTTCTGTTCCATCCAGCCACTTCTTCCGGCTGCATGGTATAGAGCACTTCCGAGAATTCCTCAACCTCCTCATCGGTATAGGCATCGGCATCCCGACCGGCAAAGCGGTCGAGATCCTCATCATCGTAATATTCTATTTCTTTGGTGGCGGCTTCCATCATGCACTCCTGCTCGCACTTCGAGTTCTCACCGTTGCAGGTGTTGCACGATACGCCTTCCTGCAGAGGCTCCTCGTCCTCTCCCCTGCGGTGAGATACGATTCCGAATATGGCGCTTATCAGGCCTAATGCCACCAGGGCTAAAATCAAGTATAGCATTTACTTCGAACTTTGAACTTTGAACATTATGACTGGCTTAGCTCTTCACTCTCAATAATCTCAAACCCTACTTTCTTCAGGTCTTCCCAATAATGAGGATAGGATTTGCTCACTACCTCCGGATTATTGATCTCAATCTGAGGGAACTTGAAGGCGAGAGGGGCGAATGCCATCGCCATACGATGATCCTCGTAGGTATCGATTGGAGCAAATGAAGGTTCGCAGGTTTCGCCATTCCAATACAGAGTGTTGTCGTTTTCATCGTGGATGACATAGCCCACCTTCTTCAACTCTGTCTTCAGTGCCTCGATGCGGTCGGTCTCCTTGATCTTCAAGCTGGCAAGCCCCATGAACCTGAACTTCACACCCAAGGCACAGCAGGCTACCACGATGGTCTGAGCCAAATCAGGAGAACCGGAGAAATCGTATTCGAATTTCGGCAGAAGACAGCGGTTCGCCTTCAGCATAACATCCGTAAGATGATCATGGTTCTCGAATTCACTTTTCACTCCCAGCAGACTGAAGATGTATTTCACCACGGAATCTCCCTGCTTCGAGCAGTCCATCAAGCCTTCGAGCTGGATTCTGGAGTCGATGTTGCCATTCAGTGCCATCATCTCATACCAGTAGGAAGAAGCACTCCAGTCGTTCTCTATCATATAAGATGTCTCCTTGTAAGGCTGTGGCTTCACGGTGATGGTGTCCATATCCGTCCAGTCGGCATCGGCACCATATTCCTTCATCGTCCAGAGCGTAAGGTCGATGTAAGGGCGGGATGCAATCTCTCCTGTCAACTTCAGTTCCAGTCCGTTCTTCAGAATCGGACCGATCATCAGAAGCGCCGAGATGTATTGCGAACTGATATTGCCCACTACCTCCAGGTGGCCGCCTTCCAGCGCCTTGCCTCGGATGTGGAGTGGGGGATAACCTTCCTTCTTCTCGTAGGTGATGTCGGCGCCCAGATAGCGCAGGGCATCTACGAGAATGCCGATAGGACGGTTCTGCATGCGCTCGGTGCCGGTGATGGTATGTTCGCCGGGGGTGGCAGAGAGATAGGCGGTCATGAAACGCATGGCTGTGCCGGCTGCCTTGATGTTGATGACCTCTGGCATATTCTGAAGGGCTGCAACGATTACTTCCGTGTCATCGCAGTCGCTCAAGTTGTCGGGTTGGATATGGCTTCCAGCCATCGCACTGATTACGAGGGCGCGGTTGCTGATACTCTTAGATGCTGGCAAGTTGATACTTGCGTTCAGTTGGCTTGGTGCCTTGATGGTATATTTTATCATACGCGTACCTTATATTATATATATTTTAGTGCAAAAGTACAAAATAAAAAGTACATACGCTAGTTTTCGGGCGAAAAGTTTTCAAAATATCTCAAAAAACAGCATAGGCAGCCGTGCCCTGTTCTTATCGTTTGCTAACAATATGTAAACGAGATAGGGGCATTATTGGGGTATATGGAGATATGCCTATTTCAAAGTGTAAAAAACGACCCCCTAAAATGTCAAATTGTAATTTTGTGTGCGTTTTCTTTCAAAAAGTAAAACTGACCCCAAAAATAAGATAAAATAGCGTTAAGGAATGATACAACTTACCGGAATTTGTATTACCTTTGCATCAGAAAAAAGAAACAACAAGCAATAAGTAACAATCTAAAAATTAAAGAATATGAAACGAATTATATTATTCTCATTGATGGCTCTCATGACCGTAGCTACTTTCGGTCGCAAGCGCGTAGAGAATGCAACAGTAGTAGCAGACACTATTTTCTATGCAGAAAATATGAAAAATGTAGCTAGTGCAGATCAGGCTAGTTATTACAGATTGCTGATGACTACCGGCGCTGGCATCAATAAGAAGGATGTGTTCCAGGACTTCTATATGAACGGTAATCTTCGTGCCGAGGGTGGCTACAGCTTCATCGATCTCGGTAACGACCGCAATACGATCTTCAATGGTGAGGTTACTACTTTCTACAAGAATGGTAAGGAGAAGTGGCACGGAAAGTATGTTAACGGCAAGCGTGAGGGATACTTCACTCTCCAGCTCCGTGAAGGTGGCGTGGCAGTTGTTCAGTTCAAGAATGGCAAGTCTGTTCACGATTACTTCATGATAACATACAAGGATGGTACCACAGAGAAGAGAAATCTCTCTGAGATTCAGTCTTTGATGTAGAAGATCTCTAGAATAGAAAATCTCTCTTAAATTAAATAGAAAAATCTCTCTTATATAAATTAAAATTTTATGTTGATATGACCAATATGGGG
>OWJS01001020.1_pt1 | contig 9768 bp, 5 predicted proteins | sample 1732961 | NCBI WGS metagenome assembly OWJS01 (sample SAMN05065774, study PRJEB22554) | human gut metagenome | biome: ENVO:2100002; feature: ENVO:00000062; material: ENVO:00002003 | host: Homo sapiens | place: USA
CACAAGGTTGTGGACCACAAACTTGTGAACTTTTAATATTATTTTGTAAATCAGGCATTTAAATGTATCTTTACTGCCAAAGAACAACTACTAAAGCAGTTTCTGTACGATGGCGCAAAGATAAATTTTTTATTATCTTACTCTTCTCATTTTATCATCTTACTCTTCTCAAGATGTTCTGCAGCTCATAAACTACGGTAGGATGAGTATCGGCTACATTATCCTGCTCATAGAGATTGTCGGAAATGTGGTAGAGCTGAGGAAGAGGATTGTTGCCGGTCTCTATCTTCGGACCCCACTTGATCATCTTGGAACCATCGTTCGGTTCGATGTATTTCCACTCCTTGGTGCGGATGGAAAGAACATGGTTGCTCGACATTTCGGCTACCCATGGACGATGGGTGGTGTCGGTGCCGAGCAGATTGCCAAGATGGTTCTTGCTGTCAGGGGCACTGCCCTTAGGGAAGGTGGCACCAATCAGATTGCCGAATGAAGCCATGAAGTCGATCTGTGACATCAGAACATCGGAGGTCTGACCTGCCTTCACGTTCTTTGGCCAACGAACGATGACAGGAATCGCCGTACCTCCCTCGAAGGCACTGTACTTGTTGCCGCGCCAAGGACCCGCTGGCTTGTGGCCATTCAGGAGTTCCTCTGCCTGGTCCTGATAACCGTCATCTACCACCGGACCATTATCGCTGGTTAGCAATACGATGGTGTTATCCGCAATACCCAACTTATCCAGAGTCTCCATAATCTTACCCACCGACCAGTCGAACTGTACGATGGCGTCGCCACGCACACCCATGCTGCTCTTTCCACGGAAACGCTGGTGTGGGAAACGAGGCACGTGGACATCATTGGTGGCAAAATAGAGGAAGAAAGGATTGTGGCTGTTCTTCTTGATGAAGTCGATGGCATGGTTGGTGATGGAATCGGCGATGTTCTCGTCTTTCCATAATGCCTTGCCGCCACCCTTCATATAACCGATTCTGCCGATGCCGTTCACGATAGACATGTTGTGGCCGTGGCTCGACTTCATATTATAGCACAACTCAGGATTGTCCTTTCCGGTAGGTTCGCCAGGGAAGTTTCTGTAATAGCTTACCTCGATAGGAGCCGACGGATCGTAGTTAGCCACCTTGCCATCTTCTATGAATACACAAGGTACACGGTCGGCTGTGGCAGCCATGATGTAATGATGGTCGAAGCCGATATCCGCCAGTGCTGACGGCAATGGGGCATTCCAGTCCTGCTTGCCAGTCTTGGCACCCAAGCCCAGATGCCACTTGCCGATGGCACAGGTAGAATAGCCTACGCTCTTGAACATATCTGCCATGGTAAACTGGGTAGGCTTGATAATCATGCCTGCATCGCCCGGAGCCACATCGGTGCCCGGCTTGCGCCACGCATATTCGCCCGTGAGAAGAGAGTAGCGGGATGGGGTACTGGTAGAGGCGATGGCGTGGGCATCGGTGAAACGGATTCCCTGCTTCGCCAGCTTATCCACATTCGGTGTCTCTACGTTCTTGGCACCATAGCATCCCAGGTCGCCATAACCCAGGTCATCGGCAAGGATGATGATGACGTTAGGCTTCTGCTGATTGCTTGCCTTCGCCTTCCTGGCTCCCATCGCAGCCGTGCAAGCCAGCGGCGACAGCAGGGCGATGGTGATATAAGTCTTGTTCATAATGATAATCGTTAGTTATTTTTTAAAACATTCATGATGTTGGCTGGTGGACGCTGGGCGAGAAGTTCCCGCTTCATGAAGTCCATGTAGGGAGCCACATGCGAATAATACTGGTAATATCCCTGACAGAGATAGTTCAGTCCCGGCTCTCCATACTTGTCTTTCCCGAAGCGGTTTTTCGGGCATTCGCCATGACAGGCAAACTCCATGTCGCATTCTTTGCACTGGCGAGGCAGCGAGGTATGTTTCAACCGGCTGAATGCCTGCTGCTTCTCGCCGTAGAGCATGTCGATGAGCGACTGCTCCCGGATGTTTCCCAGCTTGTATTCCGGAAAGACAAAGTGGTCGCAGGAATATACATCGCCGTTGTGTTCCATCACGCCCGCATGCCCGCACTCCTTGGAGTAGGCGCAGATGCCCGGCAGCACACCCATCCAGTTGGCAAGCGTGCAGTCGAAGATTTCCACAAACATCTTACCCACATCGTGGCGCACCCAGTCGTCGAAGATGGTGCAGAGGAAGTTGCCCCACTGTTCCGGAGTAACGGAAGCATCCGCAAGCGGAATCTCCCGGTCGTCGGCAAGACTCGCCAGGGTGCGACCGTCTTCATGCTCGGTGAGTCGCTCCACGATAGGGGTAAACTGCAGGTACTGGCAACCGTTGTCCCTGAAGAAATGATAGAACTCCAGCGGATGCTCAGCGTTATAGGCGTTGACCACCGCCATAGCATTCCATTCCACCCGATGTTTCTTCAGTAGGCTGATGCCCTGCATCACCTTTTCCCAGGAAGGCTTTCCGGCAGGAGTTACGCGATAGTGGTCGTGATACTCCTGGGGGCCGTCGATGGAAATGCCTACCAGCCAATGGTTCTGTGCAAAGAACTCGCACCATTCGTCGGTGAGGAGAGTGCCGTTGGTCTGGATGACATTGTCTATCTGTTTGCCGTGGGCGTACTTCTTCTGAAGCGCCAGCGCCTTCCTGTAGAAGTCGATGGAACGCATCAGCGGCTCGCCTCCGTGCCAGGTAAAGAGTACCTGGGGCATGGTCTGTGCCTCGATGTACTCCCGGGTGAATTGCTCCAGCATCTCGTCGGTCATCAGATGTCGGGGAGTGTTCTGGTAAAGATGGTTCTTTTCCAGATAATAACAGTATTTGCAAGCCAGGTTGCAATGGGCGCCTGCGGGCTTCAGCATCACATACAGAGGCTTGGCAAATGGGGTTGCTATGTTGTCGTTCATCATTTTTTCAAGTTTTATATATGGAGGAAGTTAACTCCTTAATCCACTTTTGTTAAGAATCAGAACTTAGGCAGGGTAATCTTGAAATCCTGGTTGTCTCTGTGCTCCTTCTTGATGGCAGCCAGGAGTTCCTTTACGATTTCAGGATGATCTGCCGCTACATTATGATCTTCGTGGATATCCGAAGCCAGGTTGTAGAGACGTGGCTCGCCCTTTACCACTACCATCTTCCAGTCGCCCTTTCTCACGCCAATCTGGTCGGTCTCGTGGAACTCCCAGTAGAGATAGTCGTGGTGCTTCTGTTCGGCATCCTTGCCCAGAAGGGTAGGAGCGATGGAGATTCCGTCGAAACCATCACCTGCCAACTTCTTATTGGTGTAGCGCTTGGCGAAGTTCTTGATTCCGGCAAGGTCGCAGAAGGTTGGCATCAGGTCGTAGAAGGCAAACTGGGTGTTGTTTACGCTGCCCGCCTTGATATGCTCCGGCCACCAGGCGATGAACGGGATGCGGATGCCGCCCTCGTAGCACTGGCGCTTCAAGCCCCTCAGCTTGCCGTCGCGACCGAAGAACTTTGGATCGGCGCCGCCCTCCTCATGAGGACCGTTATCCGAGGTAAAGATCACCACGGTGTTCTTGTCGAGCCCCTTCTCCTTCAGCTTGGCGAAGATTTCGCCTACATACTGGTCAAGACGGGTAATCATTCCGGCAAACTGGGCGTGGGTATGAACCACGGCGTTGTATCGGGAATCTTCCCAACCGCCCCAGGTCTTGTCCTCGAAGAACTTCTTCTGATAGTTCTCCAGGATGGAATCCTCCGGCTGAGCCAGTTCGGCATGAGGCAGGGTATAGGTGAGGAAGCCTACGAATGGATGCTTACTGTTCTGACGGTCGATCCACTCCAGTGCCTTGTCGTGGATGATGCGGGCAGAATACTGGTTGCGCTTGTAATAGTCCTTGCCGAACATCGGATACTGAATGTTCTGCTCCATGATTTCTCTTACCACAGCCGTATCTCCCTGTGACTTGCTGTAACGGTTGAGGAAGTTAGGATAATAAAGATGTGCCTGGAACTGACAGATGTAGCCGTAGAATTCATCTACGCCACGCTTGTCAGGAGTAGAGGCAGAACCTTCGTATCCGCCTGCCCACTTGCCGAAGACTCCGGTGCGATAACCCTTGTCCTTCAGCATCTCCGGAAGAATCTTATGCTGCGGGTCGTAAGGTTCCTGACCTACAACAGAAAAGTCCTCATTTACTCCATACTTCACCATCGGCACGTTTCTCCAGTATTCCTTGTTCCCTCTTACGTGGGTATGACCGGTATGCTGACCCGTCATGATGGTAGCACGTGATGGGGCAGAAACCGGCGAACCGGCGTATGCCTGGGTGAATCGCATACCCTCTCTTGCCATCTGGTCGATGTTGGGGGTATGGATGTAAGGCTGACCGTAGCAAGCCAAGTCACCATATCCCATATCATCGCAGAGGATGAAGAGAATGTTGGGCTGCTGTACGTTCTGCTTGGCGCACACCAGAGTAGGCAGGCAAATCATACCTACCCCAGTGAGCCATATTGTCTTGTTTGTTTTCATAAAATTCTGTTTTTTAAAATCTATTCATCTACCTTCAGATTCTTGCGGTAGTTGGCGAGCAACTTCTTCAGTTCCTTCTCAATCTTCTGAGTGCCTGGCTTGCCGTAGATGTTGTGCAGCTCGTTAGGGTCGCTCTTGATATCATACAACTCCCAGTAATCAATGTCGGCATCATCGGAGAAGTAATTGATAGACTTGAGGGCATTGAAGCAGTTGTTCTCTCTTGTACCTGGCTGACCCTGGTATTTGTTTTCTACCACGGCTCTCTCGCCACCCTTGCCGTAGAAGTGAATCAGCTTGTAACGCTCGGTGCGCACACCGTCGTGCTTGCGTACCAGGTGGTAGGTAGGGTAATCATAATAATGATAGTACAGGCTCTTGCGCCACTTCTTGACTGGTGTTCCGGCAAACAGCGGCTGGAGTGATGTTCCAGGCATGTACTTTGGCTTATCCAGACCTGCCAGGTCGATGAAGGTAGGAGCGAAGTCGATGTTCTGAACCATCTGGTTGCACTCGCTCTTTGGCTGGATATGCTTAGGATAGCTGATGATGAGTGGTGTATGGAATGACTCCTCGTACATGAATCGCTTGTCGAACCAGCCGTGCTCGCCCATATAGAATCCCTGGTCGGATGTATAGACGATGATGGTGTTGTCGGTGAGGTTGTTCTTGTCGAGATATTCCAGCAGTCTGCCCACGCTCTCATCTACTGAGGCAATCACGGCCATATAGTCGCGGATGTAGTTCTGGTATTTCCACTCGATCAACTCCTTGCCTGTCAGGTTCTTGCTCAGGAACTCACGGTTTCTTGGCATGTAGTAGGCATCGATGGCTGCACGCTGCTGTGGGGTCATGCGGTTCATCTCGCCCATCAGTCCGGCATAGGAATCTCTTCCCTCTGGAGTAGAAGGATCGTACATCTCAGGAACCTTCAGGTCGCGTACCATCTCCATATACTTGTCGATAGACATCTTCTGGGTAGATGCGGCAGAACCACGGGTCTTGTAATCATCCCAGAAAGTCTCTGGCAACGGGAAGTTGACGTTGGCATACTTGCTTACATACTTGGTGTTAGGCATCCAGAGACGATGAGGTGCCTTGTGGTGAACCAGCAGACAGAATGGCTTGTTCTTGTCGCGGTTGTTCAGGTACTCGATGGCATGGTCGGTGATGAGGTCGGTGGCGTAACCCATCTCCTGCTTGAAGTTACCGTACTGGCCGGTAGAAGCGAAGGTTGGGTTGTAGTACTGACCCTGGTCATCCAGAACATGATAGTAGTCGAATCCCTTCGGACTGCATGACATGTGCCACTTGCCCACAACGGCAGTAGAATAGCCTGCCCCCTGCAGCAGTTCTGAGAAGAAGGTCTTGGTAGAGTCGATACCCTCGGCAAGCTGGCGCTGCCCGTTCTGGTGACTGTAAAGACCTGTCATCAGGCACGCACGGCTTGGAGTAGAGAGAGAGTTCTCCACGAAAGCCTCGTTGAATTTCATTCCCCTTTCAGCTAGGCGGTCGATGTTAGGTGTTGGTGCCAATTTAGAGATTGGACTACCGTATGCGCTGATGGCTTGCATGGCATGGTCATCACACATAATGTACAAGATGTTTGGTCGTTCTCCCTGAGCGAAGAGCGACAGCGGCATTACCTGCAAGGCAGCGAATGCCAGTAATGAACGATTGAGTTGATTTCGGTTGTTATTCATCATGATTCTGGTGATATATAGTTAATAATGAATGAATTGTTGACAAAGATAGTAGAGGTTGATAAAATGCCAAAAAGAGGGGGCGCCACGAATGGCGCGCCCTCTTCAATTTAAACCTGAACCCAACAATTTCTTCAAGAGAAAACTGTTGAGTTATTCTTATAATAAACAAACCTAGCAAGCTTTTATCTCTTCAGGTTAGGGTTCTTCTCAACGTCTGTTGTTGGGTAAGGACAGTAAATTCTATCCTCTGTCCAAGAACCAGAAACTGTAACTTGCTCCTTAGCTGTAATGTCCTTACCCTTAGCATCTTTTGCAATAAAGAGAGGAGCATTAGCAACGCGGTAGTCGAAGTTCTTCTTCAACTCGTTCATACGAAGCTCGTCAGAACGACGGGTAACCATAGAAACCCAGTTGCCGGCAACTTCCCATCCGTGCTCAATGTAGCAAGCTTCAGCCAGCTGCTCTGCATTCATATCAGCAATCTTCACGGTAGTACCATTGCTCAAAGTAACGTTCTCAACATCGTTTACGGCACGGCTGCGAACCTGACGGAGGCACTCCTTAGCCTTAGCCAAGTCGCCACCAGAGCGAGCTGCGCTCTCAGCATACCAGAGAAGAATCTCAGAGTAACGGATGAGGTTGTGACGGCGGTCGTTAACCATTCCACCCCAGTTAGGAGCCAGGTAATCATAAGCCTGACGGAGCATGTTGCCATTCTCATCTGAGTTAACGGTGAAGATACAGAACATTGGGTGATAAGCCTCAACCTCAGGTGTCTTTCCATCTTCTTTAAGAGCCCACCAATCTACAACCTTAGTAATAGTGTTTCCATCCTGGAATGTTACCTTAGGAGCGTAGATAGCATTCTTGCGAGCACCCTCTGGGAATCTCTTCCAGAATGCGATTTCACCCCAGGCATCACCCCAGCCACCATCGCCGAGACCTTCGAAACGGCAGCAGGAAGAAAGCTGAGAGTCATGATCCCACCAACCACGAGCGTCGTTGTTGATGCCAAGCACAGTTTCCATGTTGTAGTTGTTGCCCATAGAGTAAACATCCTTCCACTCTGGGTTCAGGATGAAACCGTAAGAACCGTTGTTGTCGATGACAGACTTAGCCTGCTCTGCTGCGAGCTTGTAGTACTCTGTACCCTTGTTGAGTGGGTAACCTGCCATAGACATGTAAACAGCTGACAATGTAGCCTGTGCAGCCTGCTTAGTAGTCCAGATATCCACACCGAACAAGCGGCTAGGCTCCTTCTCATATTTAGTAGGAAGCTCGTTAACAGCAGCCTTCAAGTCAGAAACAATCAGTTCATATACCTTTTCTACACTTGATGGAGCAACCTCCAACTGTGAAACGTCGGTACCGGTAATCAATGGCACTGGACCAAATACACGTACCAGATAGTAGTAAGCGTATGCACGCCAGAAATGTGCATTACCCAAAGCTACATTGATCTTATCCTGAGCAACAGGAGCCTTGCTTGCACTCTCAGTAATCAGGTTGGCTGCCTTGATTACTGAATAATGCTGGTTCCAGGCATCAGTAACACCCTTGTTGGCACCATCAGATGCAAAAGCATCGAGGGCAGCACAAGCCTGCTTGTTAGAACCAGGGTTGGCTGTGATATCATCACCCTGCCACTGAGGGTACATAGGGTTGGTCCAGCTCTGTGTCTGGTTTACTCGGTCATACAGCGCATTAACACTTGTTGTCAGGTCATCTTCGCTATTGAAGAAGTTATCTGGGGTCAACTGTCCCTTAGGTTCCTCATCCAGGAAGTCTCCGCAAGAAGAGAAAGTAAGCAAGGATGCTGCCATGAGACAACCCATATATAATAATTTTCTAGTTCTCATAATTATTTCAGATTTTAGATGATTGAAGTTAGAAGTTTACACGTACGCCCATTGTGATGGTACGAGGATTAGGGTAAGCACCCATATCCAAACCGTTATCACGGTCAACACCATTATCACTGAATGATGCACCAGCAGGGTCGATACCCTTATAGCCGGTAATGGTGAAGAGGTTCTGAGCTGAGAGAGAGAGACGGATGTCCGCAATCTTTGTCACGCTGCGTGGGAATGTATAAGCAATGCTGATATTCTCGCAACGCAGATAATCTGCATTCTCCAACCACTTGTCTGAGTTACCGTATGTCTTGTTCTCGGCACCTACTGTTGGCATGGTGATTCCGATGTTGTTGAAGTAATCCTTATCGGTTACGAACATAGAGGCACCTACCATTGAGTTCATGGCGTAACGTACCATGTTCAAACGCTTAGCTCCGAAGGCTGCGTTGAAGAATACGTTGAAGTCCCAGTTCTTGTAGCTTACGGTGTTGTTCCAGCCCAAAGTAACGTCTGGGTTTGAACGGCCTAATACGAAGCGGTCCTTTGATGCATCTGGAGTAGCGGTGGTTCCGCCGTCTGCTGTGTAATAGGTATCAATCCACTCGCCCTTGTCGTTCTTCTGCAAACCTGCCCACTTGAAGCCGTAGAATGTACCGATAGCCTCACCTTCCTTGATGATGGTACATGGGTCAACAGTACCTGGTGAAGGGCTTGTACCATAGAGGATAGGAGAATCTGCTGTCAACTTGGTTACCTCGTTCTTGATGTAGCTGGCATTCAAGGTTGATGACCATGACCAGTCTTTGGTCTGGATAATCTGTGCATTGATGGTTGCATCGATACCCTTGTTGCTTACCTCACCGGCATTTACCCAGTAAGATGTGCCACCCAGGTAACCTGGAGCTGATGTGGTCAGGAGGGCATCCTTGGTCTTCTTGTCGAAGTAGTCTAAGCTGATGTTCAAGCGGTTGCCGAAGAAACCGAGGTCAACACCGAGGTCAAACTGGTGAACCTTCTCCCATGTCAAGTCTGGTGTAGCAAGACCATTTGCCCAGTAACCTGTATATGACTGATTGGTACCGTATGTGAAACCGGTTGTACCCAATGAACCGAGAGTAGAATATGGAGAAATATCCTGGTTACCGATGATACCGTAGCTGGCACGGATCTTCAAGTACTCTACTGCATCCTTGATAGGCTCCCAGAACTTCTCGTTAGAGATAGTCCAAGCTGCAGCTGCTGATGGGAAGTAACCCCACTTCTTGTTGGTGAAACGGCTGGAACCATCCGCACGGAAGGTACCGGTCAACATATAACGGTCTGCGTAGTTGTACATAACGCGGGCTACACCTGAAAGCATGGTCCACTTGCTGTAACCGTTGCTAGGAGTCTTGGAAGCTGCATCTGCTACGTTCCAGTAGCCTAACTGCTCGTGAGCAATACCTGTACCAGTCATACCCATGCGGCGAACCTCGTTAGAGGTAACTTCCCATACACCTGTTGCTGTCAAACCGTGATCACCCCACTTGTTGCTGTAGGTCAAGTTGTTGGTTGACTGCAAAGCGGTAACGGTAGCATCGTTGTTGCCCATGTTGTTACCTGCTGCGTTCACCTTGGTAGATGTGAAGCTATACCACTTGTAATCGTTATAGTCGATACCGTTGGTGGTGGTGAAGGTCAAGCCCT
>OWJS01001022.1_pt1 | contig 9762 bp, 7 predicted proteins | sample 1732961 | NCBI WGS metagenome assembly OWJS01 (sample SAMN05065774, study PRJEB22554) | human gut metagenome | biome: ENVO:2100002; feature: ENVO:00000062; material: ENVO:00002003 | host: Homo sapiens | place: USA
CACGAAAGGCGTCTGCCGTGCTGGCAGACGCCTTTCTTGTTATCCGATAAAACAGAGGCTCACAACATTTTTTCCAACCGCTCGCGGATGGCTTTGATGAAGCCGGTGCTGTCCACGGGGGTGGGGGTGATGCCCTCGGCGAGGCCGCAGAGGTCCTTGGTCATGATGCCGTCGTTCAGGGTCTGGAGGCTGGCGGCTTCCAGCGCCTCACCGAAGCGGACGAGGTCGGGCAGGGCGTCCAGCTCACCGCGCTTTTTCAGCGCACCGCTCCATGCGAAGATGGTGGCCATGGGGTTGGTGGAGGTGGGTTCGCCCTTGAGGTACTTGTAGTAGTGGCGGGTCACGGTGCCGTGGGCGGCCTCGAACTCGTATTTGCCGTCCGGGCTGACGAGGACGCTGGTCATCATGGCGAGGGAGCCGAAGGCCGTGGAGACCATGTCGCTCATCACGTCGCCATCGTAGTTCTTGCAGGCCCAGACGAAGCCGCCCTCGCTGCGGATGACGCGGGCCACGATGTCGTCGATGAGGCTGTAGAAGTATTCGATGCCGACGGCCTCGAACTTGGCCTTGTACTCGGTGTCATACACCTCTTGAAAAATGTCCTTAAAGGTGTGGTCGTATTTCTTGGAGATGGTGTCCTTGGCGCCGAACCAGAGGTCCTGCTTTTTATCCAGCGCGTAGTTGAAGCAGCTGCGGGCAAAGCTGCGGATGGAAGTGTCCTTGTTGTAGGAGCCTTGGAGCACGCCGCCGCACTCGAAGTCGTAGACCGTGGCGGTCTGCTGGGAGCCGTCCGCGCCGGTGAAGCGCAGCTCCGCCTTGCCGGGACCGGGGATGCGGAACTCGGTGGCCTTGTACACGTCGCCGTAGGCGTGGCGGGCAATGGTGATGGGCTTTTTCCAGAACTTGACGGCGGGCTTGATGCTGTCGATCATGATGGGGGCGCGGAACACAGTGCCATCCAGTGCAGCGCGGATGGTGCCGTTGGGGCTCTTCCACATCTCATGGAGCTTGTACTCGTCCATCCGCTGCGCGTTGGGGGTGATGGTGGCGCACTTGACGGCCACGCCGTACTTCTTGTTGGCCTCGGCGGCGTCGATGGTCACTTGGTCGCGGGTGGCGTCGCGGTTGGGCAGACCGAGGTCGTAGTACTCGGTCTTCAGATCGACGTAAGGCAGGAGAAGCTCGTCCTTGATGAGCTTCCAGAGCACACGGGTCATCTCGTCGCCGTCCATCTCCACAAGGGGGGTGGTCATTTTGATCTTTTCCATGATGGTTTCCCTTTCCTCTCTTACATACAAAAATCAAAAAATCTAGCAAAGACTCTGGCGGCACTGCCAGATGCGCACCGGAGGTTCGGCTTTATCTGCGGTAGGAAGCAGCCAGCTTTTCCAGAGCCGGGAGGCTGCGCTCGACCTTTTCGGTGTCGATGCAGTAGGCCAGACGTACATAGCCCTTGACGCCGAAGGTGTCGCTGGGGACGAGGAGCAGGTCATACTGCCGTGCCCGCATACAGAAGGCGTTGGCGTCCTCTTCCAGCGCTTTCGGGAAGATGTAGAAGGTGCCGCCGGGGCGCTCGACCTCAAAGCCGAGGGCCTTGAGCTTGTCGTACAGCAGGTTCATGTTCGTCTCGTAGACGGACAGGTCGCTGGTGACATTCAGACAGCGGCTCACGGCCCGCTGGATGATGCTGGGCGGGCAGTTGTGGCCGGTGAAGCGGGAGATCTGGGCCATCATATCCACGAGAATGTCCTCGCCTTCGCAGCCGGGGCGGACCGCCACATAGCCCAGACGTTCGCCCGGCAGACTGAGGCTCTTCGAGAAGGAAAAGCAGGTCAGGGTGTGGGGGTAGAACGCGGCGGGGTAGGGGACGGCTTTCCCGTCAAAGGCGATATCACGGTAGGGCTCGTCGCTGACGAGGAAGATGGTGTGGCCGTAGGCGCGGCTCTTCTCGGCCAGCAGCTCGGCCAGCCGGGTCAGGGTCTCGGCGGAGTAAACGACGCCGGTGGGGTTGTTGGGGGTGTTGATGAGCACGCAGGTGACCTTTTCGGTCAGCATCTGCTCAAAGGCGTCGAGGTTCGGCTGGAACGCCGGGGCCTGCGGCGGCACTACCTTGAGGCGGGCCCCGGTGCCCTCGACGTAGGGGCCGTACTCCGGGAAGTAGGGCGCAAAGGTCAGCACCTCGTCGCCGGGCTGGGTCACGGCGCGGATGGCGTGGGCGATGGCACCGGTGGCACCCGTGGTGGGGAAGATGTGCTTCTGCTGGTAGGGCAGAGCAAAGGTCTTGGCCAGATGCTTTGCCACGGCGGTGCGGAAGCCGGGGTCGCCCTGACTGGGGCAGTAGCCGTGGAGGTCCACCGGTTCCTCGGTGTCCAGCAGGTTCTGCATCGCCAGCGTGAACTGCGGCGGGCAGGGTACGCTGGGGTTGCCCAGCGAGTAATCAAAGACGTTTTCATAGCCGATCTCGGCGGCGCGCTGTTTGCCGTACATGAAGGTCTCGCGGATGACGCTCTTGTGGTTCAGCATTCCGCGGTAGGTTTCGTTCAGCATAAATACTTCCCCCTGTGAACGATCTTATTTTTGCGGAGCGACGGAATAGCTCTGCTCCAGTTTGATGATGCAGCTATATTTGGGATCCTGTTCGGTGACGAAGCGGCACATCTCAGCCATGGCAGCGTCGGTGTCGCCGGTGTAGCCCGCCGGGAAAGTGAGGTCGAACAGGACGTTGGTGTGGCTGCCGCCGGGGACGATGCGCAGATCGTGGATGGAAAGCTGGGGGTCCAACTGGCGGAGGTGCTCCGTCAGCCGGGTGCGCAGCACCCCCACGGCGGCGTCCGAGGTCACGATGGGGTCATAGTGGATGGTCACCTGCAGGCCGTCCCGCTTTATAAAATCGTTCTCGATGTTGTCGATGACATCGTGGGCCTTGAGCGGGTCGGTCTCTGCCGGGAACTCGATGTGGAGGGATGCGAACTGATGCCCCGGGCCGTAGTCGTGGACCATCAGGTCATGCACGCCCAGTACGCCGGGGTAGGACATGACGGTCTGCTCGATGTGCGCCCCCAGCTCCGGCGAGGGCGTTTCGCCCAGCAGGGGGCTGAGGGTATCCATGACGAGGCCCCAGCCCGACCAGAGGATGAACGCAGCCACCGCCACGCCCATGATGCCGTCGATGACGTTCCAGCCCGTAACGCGGCAGAGGATGGTGGAGAGCAGGACAGCACCGGTGGTCAGCACGTCGTTGCGGCTGTCGGCGGCGGTGGCCAGCAGCGTTTCGGAAGCGATGCGCTGGCCCACCGTGCGGTTGAGGCGGCTCATCCAGAGCTTGACGGCGATGGAAACGGTCAGCACCCCAAGGCTGAGCCAGCTGAAAACGACCGGCGTGGGGTGCAGGACTTTGCCGATGGACTCTTTGCCCAGCGAAAGGCCGATGGCAAGGATGGTCACGCTGACCACCAGCCCGGCGAGGTACTCGTAGCGGGCGTGGCCGTAGGGGTGCTCCGCATCCGGGGCCTTGGAGGCCAGCCGGAAGCCGATGAGGCTGACGACGTTGGACGAAGCGTCCGAGAGGTTGTTCAGCGCATCGGCCATGATGGCGATGGAGCCAAACAGGGTGCCCACCGTCAGCTTGCCGACGCAGAGCAGGATATTGCAAGCCATCCCCACAAGGCTGGCCAAGTTGCCGTAAGCGGTGCGGACCGCCGGGTCCTTGGTGTCGGAGGGATGCTTGATGAACAGGCGGATCAAAAGCTGGGTCATACCGGTTTCTCCTGATACAGATGAATTTTGTCGGTGGAATGACTTGGAACTAGTATAACATTTTACTTTAGCATTGTGAAGCGTTTTGCGATGAAAGCGCGGCTTGTTACAGCGCTGTTATATGAAATTTCGTCTTGTTCCGCAGACGCAAAATAGCCCCCAAGGCGGCATCTGGGCCGGTTGGGGGCTGCGGGTTTATGGGGTTTTACAAGGGCCGCCGGAACGCTCAGACATTCTTGGCGGAGGGCTTGCTGAGGTTTACGCTGCGGATGATCTTGCGCACGGGCAGGATGCTCTTGGCGTTCATGGACAGCTCGTCCACGCCCATGCGCAGGAAGGTCTCGGTGAGGGCGGTGTCGGCACCCAGCTCACCGCAGATGCCCACCCAGATGCCGTGGCGGTGGCCCGCCTCAATGGTCATCCGGATGGCCTTCAGCACAGCGGGGTGGTGGGGATCAAAGAAGGGCTCCAGCTTGGCGTTCTGGCGGTCCAGCGCGCAGGTGTACTGGGTCAGGTCGTTGGTGCCGATGGAGAAGAAGTCGCACTCGGCGGCCAGATCATCGGCGATGAGGACGGCGGCGGGGGTCTCGATCATGGTGCCGACCTCGATGTTGTCGCTGAACTTCTTGCCCTCGGCGGTCAGCTCCTGCTTGCACTCTTCGAGGATGGCCTTGGCGTCCTGCAGCTCGCGCAGACTGGTGATCATGGGGAACATGATGCTCATGTTGCCGTAGGCCGAGGCCCGGAGCAGGGCCCGGAGCTGGGTCTTGAAGAAGTCCCGGCGGGTCAGGCAGATGCGGATGGCGCGGTAACCGAGGGCGGGGTTGTCCTCGTGGTCCAGCTTCATATAGTCCACGGTCTTGTCGGCGCCGATGTCGCAGGTGCGGACGACGACCTTCTTCGGGGCAAGGCTCTCAAGGACCTGCTTGTACGCCTCGAACTGGTAGTCCTCGGTGGGGAAGTCCTTGCAGTTGAGGTAGACGAATTCGGTGCGGAACAGGCCGACGCCGCCCGCGTCATTCTGCTGGACCGCACCCACGTCGCCCATGCCGCCGATGTTGGCGAAGACGTTGATGGTCTTGCCGTCCAGCGTGGTGTTGGGCTTGCCCTTCAGCTCGCTGAGCAGGGCCTGTTTCTTCTGATCCTCCTGCTGGCGCTTGGTCAGGCTCTCCAAAAGGTCGGGGGTAGGGTCTACGTACACACAGGCGTTGTAGCCGTCCACCACGGCCATCTTGCCGTCCCAGTCGTCTTGGATCTCCTTGCACTGGATCAGGGCGGGGATGTTCATGCTGCGGGCCAGAATGGCGGTGTGGCTGTTGGAGCTGCCCTCCCGGGTGATGAAGCCCAGCAGCAGACTCTTATCCATCCGGACCGTCTCGGAGGGGGCGAGGTCTTCGGCCACAAGGATGCTGGGCTCGGTGCCCTGCAAAGAGGCGTTGTCCACCCCCTGCAAAATGTCCAGCATGGCCTGTGCAATGTCGATGACGTCTGCGCTGCGGGCCTGAAGATAGGGGTCATCCATGGCCGCGAAGACGGCGGCCTGATTGTCGCCCGCAGTCTTGACGGCGTACTCCGCGCACTTGTGCTGGCCGTTGATGATCTCCTTGATGGTGTCCACGAAGTCGTCGTCGTCCAGCATCATGGCGTGGATGTTGAACACCTCGGCGATGTCCTCGCCCGCCTCGTCCAGTGCCTTTTCGTACAGGGCGGTCTGCTGGTCGATGGCCTTGGCGCGGGCCGCTTCAAAGCGGGCCTCCTCGGCAGCGGGGTCGGCCGCGTCTGCCGTGGAGATCACCGTATTTTTTTTCTTGTAAAGTTTCAGTTTGCCGATCGCGATCCCATTCAGGATGCTTTTGCCGGTGCCTACCTGCATCGTTCATTTCTCCTTCTCATCAAAATGTTCCATTGTGCGAAAAAGCCCCCGCAGGGAGTTCCCGCAAGGGCTTTGGTTCGCTGGTGGTCAGACGTTCTCGCTCAGGAACTTCTGGATCGCTTCTGCTGCGGCGTCCTCGTCCTCACCCTCGACCTTGATGGTGACGGTCTCGCCCTGCTTGACGCCCATGCCCATCAGGGCCATCAGCTTGCGCAGGTCGCAGGTCTTGCCGTTCTTCTCAAGGGTCGCGGTGCTGGAAAAGCCCTTGACGACCTTGACCAGAAGCCCGGCGGGGCGTGCGTGGATGCCACAGGCATCCTTGACGGTGTACTGGAATTCCTTCATGCTCATTTCTCCTTACCGGTATCCCTTATCATCATCTTAAAAATCCGGGGCCGTTGGCCGCGCCGGACGCAGCCGATCTTGCTGCGGGATATCCTGCCTCTATTATAAACCCGGATCGTTCATTTTTCACCATTTCATTTCGCTGATTTTTATACGGTTTTTTTGGTATAGTTCAACAGAATTTTTTGTGGAAAATTTTCAACAGAGATTATTCGACGGGATACCCCTCTGCGTCGAGGGGAAGATCGGTGTAGCTGTAATCTTCACCGGAGGTCTGCTGGGCCTGATCGGCGGCGGAAAGCTCTTCGTCGTGGCGCTCGCCCCAGTCGCCGCTGTAGTCCTCGCCGGAGGTCTGCTGCGCTTGGTCGGAAGCGCCCAGCTCCTCGTCATGCCGCTCGCCCCAATCGCCGCTGTAATCCTCGCCGGAGACCTCCTCGGCGGGGGTCTCCTCGCTGAGCGCTGCGCTCTGGGCGTCTTTGATGCCGGTGACGGTGCCGGAGGGCTTCTCCAATAAGTACGCCCCGATGGCCTTTTTCCGGTAGACCAGCAGCACGCCATACTGGCTCAGATCGCCCTTGCTGGCGGCGGGGATAAGAGCCGTCCACTTTTCGACAGTTTTTCCTTTGTAGCGGGCAAGGTCGAGCCCGCTCTGCTGCACCACGCCGTTGAAGGCCGAGAAGCTGTCGTCCCACTTGCGGGGGATCTTGACCTTATCCGCCGTGATGGACGCGCCGTCCACATCCAGCCCGTAGCCCATGAACCACGTCTGGATATCCTGTGCACTCTCGATCTTGTTCACGCTGGCCGAAACGCTGACTGTGCGGGTGCTGATGTACCGCCCCAGCAGAGCGCTGAATGCCACCAGCGCACAGCACATGGCCCCGATGCCGAATTTCTTCAAACTTGCTTTGTTCAGTGTGACCACAAACATGCCCATGCCTCCCACCCTTGTTTGGTTCTGGAAGCATTGTATGCGGGGCGGGCCCGCGATATGCGGAAAGCTTCTATACAAGGCCGCGCTTCTGTGCTAGAATGGGGTCAAATACAACAAACTGTAAAAGGCGGTGATCCCCAATGCCCCAAGCGCCGAAATCATCGAGACCCCAGCACCCGCTGCCGGAATACCCCCGCCCCGCGCTGCGGCGGGACAGCTTCGAGAGCCTGAACGGTGTGTGGCAGTACGCCATCACAAAATCGGCCAAGCTCCCGCCCCAGTGGGACGGCGACATCTTGGTACCCTACTCCCCGGAGGCAAAAGCCTCCGGTGTGGGGCGGACGCTCCGGCCCGGCGAGTGGCTCCACTACCACCGCAGCTTTGCCCCGCCCGCAGGGGAGGGCGGCCGGGTGCTGCTCCACTTCGGGGCCGTGGATCACGCCTGCGCGGTGCAGGTCAACGGGCATCTGGTGGGCGGCCACCGGGGCGGCTACTGGCCCTTTACGTTCGACATCACCGACGCGCTGAACGCCGACCACAACCGCCTGTGGGTGGCTGTGCAGGACCCCACCGGTACCGGGCACCAAGCGCGGGGCAAGCAGACGCTCAAGCCCGGCGGGATGTTCTACCCGGCCCAGAGCGGCATCTGGCAGACCGTCTGGCTGGAGCGGGTGCCGGACAACTACATCGAGACCCTGACCGTCACCCCGGACTACGATGCCCGCACCGTGACCGTGAAAGCCCATACCTCTGCACCCGGCGGCGCGGCGAACCTGTGGGCGGTGGTGCGCGCCGGGGGCGTGACCATTGCCGAGGACTGGGGCAGCGACGAGGCCGGCCAAGACGGCGAGGTGATCCTGACCATCCCGGAGGAGCACTTCTTCCCGTGGAGCCCGGCCAGCCCCTTCCTCTACGACCTGACCGTGGGCACGACGCAGGGCGGCGAAGAGAGCTTCGACACGGTGCACAGCTATTTCGCGCTGCGGAAATGGAGCTGTGAGCCGGACAAGAAGGGCATCCTGCGCTTCTGCCTGAACGGGGAGCCGATTCTGCTGAACGGCTTGCTGGACCAAGGCTACTGGCCGGAAGGCCTCTACACTCCGCCCTCCGACGCGGCGGTGGTACACGAATTGCAGACCGTGAAGGAGCTGGGCTTCAACCTCCTGCGCAAGCACGCGAAGATCGAACCCCAGCGCTGGTACTACCATTGCGATAAGCTGGGCCTCATCGTCTGGCAGGACATGGTGAACGGCGGCGAGCCCTACAAGCTCTGGTTCGTGACCTACCTGACCAACGTGTTCCAGCCCCTGCTGCGGTACCTGCCCGACGGCGCGGCCCTGCGGGGCCTTCTGAGCCGCCGGAGCGAGGCCAGCCGGGAAACATACCGCCGGGAGCTGGAAGCTACCGTGGAGGCTCTGCGGGGGCATCCCTGCATCGGCTGCTGGGTGCCCTTCAACGAGGGGTGGGGCCAGTTCGACGCGGCCAAGGCTGTGGACGCCCTGCGCGCCCTCGACCCCAGCCGCCTTGTGGACGAGGCGAGCGGCTGGTACGACCAAGGCGGCGGGGATGTGGACTCCCGCCACAACTACTTCTACCCCCTCCGGGTCCGGCCCGGCAAGCGGGTGGCGGCCCTGAGCGAATACGGCGGCATCGCGTGGCCCATGCCCGGCCATGAGCCGCCCCGCAGGACCTACGGCTACGGCACGGCCAAGAGCCGCGCCGAGTTGACGGAGCGCTACCAGAAATTGCAGCGGGACACCGTGCTCCCTCAGCTCAAAAACGGCCTGTCCGCGCTGGTGTACACCCAAGTGAGCGATGTGGAGGACGAGGTGAACGGCCTGTTCACCTACGACCGCGGGGCCCTCAAGCCCGACCCCGCCGCCGTCCGCGCCGCAAATGAGGCGCTGGAAGCGGAGTTTGAGAGACTGACCCGATGATCGTATAGAACGCCCAAGGCCCCCGGAAGCTTCCTGCTTCCGGGGGCCTTGGTGTTGTTATTTGACCGAATCAAAATCGGGATGATTGGATTCTGAAAGGATACCATGTGAGGGAGCGATAGAAGAGGATCTTAGCGATTGGACGAGCTTGCCGGTTCGATCTTGGAAGCGGGGAGTTTGTTCATCGCGGGAGCATCAAGGTGATGCTCCATGGAAGCGCCGTAGTCGGCGAGGGCGTCGGCCAGCTCGTCGCTCTTCAGGTCACTCAGCACCTGCGAGCGGACGGCGTCCAGCGAAGAGCCGTCCAGCGGGTCGAGGCGGACCGCCATGATGAGGGAGAGGGACGAATACTGCACGGCCACGGCGTCGCCGCAGTGCAGGGCACGGATGGCGTCGGCAGAGCCCTCGGCGGTGAAGGTCGAGTCGAGGGTGCTGTTGCCCAGCAGTTCGGTCTGCAGGGAGGTGGTGCTGTCAGCGGGGACGGTGGAATCCAGCACGGCGTAGATGCCGCTCAGCGCGTTGGACGCGGCGGCGTTGAAGGCGGCGAACTGGGCGGCGGCATCGTCCGGGGCAGTGGCATTGTAGCTGTCCACGGCGGCCTGTGCCAGCGAGAGCATCTCGGCTTTCTGGTCATCGTCGGCGAAGGCGTAGGTGCTGGTGTTGTAGAGGGGGACGGTGTAGTAAGCCAGCTCGTACATGCTGGTTTCGAGGTGGCTGGTCAGGTCGGCGTCGGAGACGGGGGTCTCGCCGTTCTGGCCGTACACGAGCTCCAGCAGGTCATTGCTCTTGAGCAGGATGCGCTCGAAGCGCTTGAGGGTCTCCAGACCGATGCCGTTGGCCTTGTAGGTGTCGGCGTACTGGTCCATCAGCTGCTGGGCGTAGCTGTCGGCCTGCTGTTCCTCTTCGGCGGTCAGCTG
>OWJS01001024.1_pt1 | contig 9746 bp, 12 predicted proteins | sample 1732961 | NCBI WGS metagenome assembly OWJS01 (sample SAMN05065774, study PRJEB22554) | human gut metagenome | biome: ENVO:2100002; feature: ENVO:00000062; material: ENVO:00002003 | host: Homo sapiens | place: USA
CTACACGCGTAAGATCGTCGGCAGCGTCAGATGTGTATAAGAGACAGTTTCAATACATTTGTGTATCTTTGCCTTATATATATGAAACATAAAGGCTCACGATGTGACTTTACAAAGGAACGTGACGCTGACATATTGAGGGCTTACAAGAAGATTATATCAGTAAGAGACAATATAGGCATCTTGGAGATTGAGCGAAGACTATTGCAATCTCCAAGCAAACGTTTTTGGGTTTCTTCCGACCGAGCATACAATGTCATTCTCAATATGCTCAATGGTAAATCCATCAGCAGCATGAATCCACAGAAAAGAGCAATGTTTCAGGAGATTTTCCGAAGATACAAGATTTATTCCAAGGAGCATCCTTCTCTCACCAAGATGGATGCCATTTGGCATGTGTGCAATCAGGAAGCACCGAGTTTCTATCTCACTCCAAAATCCATGCACGTCATACTTCATCGGGTGAGGAAGGAGGAGAAGAAAAGATGCTACGAACTTCGTCAGAGAAGATTGCGCTTTATGCAGGGTACATTATAATAATATGTATCACGCTCATAGGATATGATGGCATGGGTCTCTTTGAAGGTTGCTCTATTCAGAACCGACTAAGCTACCCTTTCTTCCATCAGAACATCTTTCATGCAGCCATCAACCTCTATGTGTTTCACCAATGTTACCGAGCAATCCCTTGCGGTATCGGTCACATGGTAGCATTCTATCTCATAGCCGTAAGCTATCCCTTCACCTCATCCGTACCAATCATCGGTCTCAGCGGATTTATCTATGCTTACATGGGCTTTATCGCCCCCTACGTGGAGAATAAGGTAAGATACAATCTCACCATTCTCCTATATATCTGTGTTGGAATCTTTTTCCCTTGCATGGCGGTTGGAGTCCACATCTATTGCTATGTACTTGGTCTGTTGTGGGGTTATCTAAATGCACCGCTATGCCAAGACAAGTAACCGCCAAACTGACTGATGCACTCAACAAACACGTATTGGGCATTCTGAAGGAGAACGAGAAACGCATCAAGGAGATCAACACACCATTCAATCCCATCAAGGGTGAAGGTTGTGGAGACAAGCGATTCCTACTTTTCCTTCCTGATTTCCCGATTCAGAAGCAGCAGCTTCCAGTTTCGATGAAGAAGATTCCACTCGTCAAGATGCTCATCGAGTTGGGTAGCTGCAAGGCAGTAATCGAGGAGCTGCACAAGGATATAGACGAGCCGTACAACCTAGAGGAAGAAATGGAGCAACTGGTGGAGCAGTTCACTCGCATCAGAATGAAGCACGACCCTTTCTTCTTCTTTGCCACATTCATCTATATCAAACCGAAAGGTGGAGGTCTCCCCTTCCGTTTTGTACTGAGAAGACCGCAGAGAAGACTGCTCAGGTGGCTGGAAGAGCGAAGAAAGAAGAATCGCCCTATCCGTCTTATCCTGCTAAAAGCAAGACAATGGGGAGGTTCAACGGTTATTCAGATGTACTTCCTCTGGCTGCAACTCATGTGGCAGAAGGGTCTCAACTCACTCATCGTGGCTCAGGTCAAGGACACGGCAGAAACCATCCGAGGAATGTTCGAGGAAGCTCTGAAAAACTTTCCTACCAAGTTCCTCTACGAAATGGGAGAAGCGTATTCTGAGAACGAACCGAAGTTTGTTGGAGTCGGAACATCAGGAAACGTCAAGAAGGTTCCTCAGCGATTCTGCAAGATTAAGGTGGGTTCCATGGAGCGACCGCTGTCAGCCAATGGTGAAGATTACAACTTGGTTCACCTTTCCGAGGTTGGATTGTGGAAAAAGACGGACGGAAAGTCTCCTGAGGAGGTGGTGCAGAATGCTACCAATGGTATCTTGTACCGACCATACACGATGATTGCCTATGAATCCACCGCCAATGGTACAGGCAACTTCTTCCACAAGGAATGGCTTGCAGCAGTCAAGGGAGAATCTCAATTCGAACCATTCTTTGTTCCATGGTATGAGATATACGATATGTATCATCTTGAATTTGAAAGCAAGAAACAGAAGGTAGAGTTTGCCAAATGGCTATACGAGAACCGCTATAATACAAACACGATGTCCGACCGAGAAGAGCCAGGCACCTATCTTTGGAAACTATGGAATCTTGGTGCTCCACTTGAAGCCATCAACTGGTATATTGCCGAGCGCAAGAAGTTCACCGACCATGCAGATATGGCTGCTGGCTATCCTACTGATGATATTGAAGCATTCAAGCATTCAGGAGCCAAGGTGTTTGCCGAAGACAAGGTTGACAAGTTCCGAAAGGGATGCCGAGCACCTAAGTTTATCGGTGATGTTTATGGTGACGGATATAAGGGCAAGAAGTGTATGCAGAATGTGCGATTCTGTGAAGACAAGCAAGGTCAGTTGTGGATATGGAGCAAGCCTGAGACTTTTGATGATTGTAAGGTAACCAACCGCTATCTGGTTGTAGTGGATATTGGTGGACGTAGCAAGAATGCCGACTGGTCTGTTATCTGTGTCTTTGACCGCTATTGGATGATGGAAGGCGGCAAGCCGTATGTGGTAGCACAATGGTATGGGCATATTGATATGGACTTGCTGGCGTGGAAGGCTGCTCAGATAGCCAAATACTACAACGATGCTCTATTGGTTATTGAATCCAACACCTTGGAGACGAAAGACAAGGAGCATATCTTGGAAGGTGGTGACCAGTCTGAGTTCATCTTGAACCAAATCAAGGACGTATATGATAACCTCTATGCACGAAAGCAGAGTGAATCAGACATCAAGAATAAGGTTCCAGTAAAATATGGATTCCATACCAACGTAGCTACCAAGCCTATGGTTATCTCTGTATTGGTTCAGGTTATCCGTGAACAACTCTATGTAGAGCGAGACGATAGATGCTTAGATGAATATCTCACCTACGAGAAGAACGGAACCGTATATGAGGCAGCAGACGGAAAGCACGATGATTTGCTCATGACCAGAGCCATCGGACTCCACATCTGTTTCAATGAAATGGAAATGCCTAAGATGATAGAGTATAAGACAAGAGTAATGACAAGAAAGGTTTCTGTTTCGGCAGCAACCATCATATAGTTCAAACTAAATAATTACGATTATGAAAGTAACAAAGATTTTCAAGCGCATCAAGTGCGAAATCATGTACCGCCAAGCTACGGCTAAGGCAGACTACGCATCCAAGAAGAACAATGGAGAAATCTTCTATGTTCTTCCTACACAGAAGGGCAACCTCATGATTATGAACCGCTCACTCTTCGAGACATTCAAGAGAACAAAACTGGTTGACAACGACATGAAGGTCAGAGACCTGTTCAGGGATTGTGTCTATCATACCAACTGCAAGAGCAAGAAGGGCAAGGCGAGCCGCAAGCGTAAGCTCCTCAGATGGAAAGGCTTGATTTAGAAGTTAACGGATAAGAGATAGGTAGAGTATATTCTGCCTATCTTTGCCTATTATTAATAATGTGTATCAAAATATGATTTATAAAATAGTACAAGGAAATAGTTTCAAACTACACATCTTAGTGCGGAAGATGGATGTATCGAGAGAGTTTCAGCGACTCGTTGACTTCGATATGAGTCAGGCTACCGACATCAAGGTTGAGTTGTCAGGCTGTTTCTGTAACACGATTTCCGTTCCAGTACAAGTAGCAGGAATCCAAGGAAATGTGTTGATATGTGACATTCCTTCTTTCCTTGATTGCGGTAATTACAATGTCAGGGTATCATGGAAGTATGAAGATAGTGAAATGGTCAGCATAGAGCGTAATCTTCTGAGAATCGTAGAACACAACTCTATGAGTAATGTTCCTATCGGTGTTACAGAAGGTGAGCATACTGGCTTATTCAATCTTCGCTACTACATCGTGACCAGCAATCAGTCAACTTGCCCAGTATCGTTCATCGTTGACAACGTCAAGTTCAGCTACACCATCAATGGCGAAACTCAAATGGCGGATAACCAAGAGAACTATGTGGTTAACGGAACTATCAGCAACGGGAAGAAACTGGAAGCTGAGTTCATACCTATAGAAGGCTTCAGTATCGGTCAGGTAAAAATTATTATGGATGGCAAAGATGTTACTGACGAGTATTACGATAGTACTACTCATAGAGTATTCATTCCAGCCGTATCAGGTTATGTTACCATCACAGCAAGCGGAACTGTAAAGGCAAGCTATTATGGCGCATCATCAGCCAAGAATATGGGCGAGTTGAACATGTCAGACCTCACAATGTACGAAGGTACGCTTGTCGGTCAAACTCTAACCATTGCGACAACAGAAGAAAAGCCATACATCTGGTTCGCAAGCCGCCAGCCACTTATCTTTAGCCAATGTGGTTTTGAAGCTTCTTTGAATACTACAAAATTGGGCGACCTCTACTACTATTGGTCAGACGAACTTGTAGCTGGTGACGACAATGAATATCAAATTAAACTTAAAGAATAATATGGCAGAAAATAAAAAGTACAATAGCATTCTTGTTAGCGGACGCAAAGACGAGACTCTGACATATTCGAGGTATATCAAGGACGAGGAGTCTGGTAAATCCGTTAAAGAGTCTCTTGATGAAAAGATTAGTACCACGGATAAGATAGAGATTAATCAGATTGCTCAGGCTGTTTGGGATAAACTCAAAAATGAGTATCTGAGGCTTGATGGAACAAATTCTATGAAGGGGCATTTGTTTCTTAACGGAAATACTATAAGCGGCGTAAGAGATATTTTTCAAAATGACATTCAGCTTGGTGCAGTCATATCTCTTAGTAATTCTGACGAAATTATATTAAAGACAATAGAAGTTGATGGCAGCGAAGAACCTTATCACAGAATACTTGCCGATTTTCAAAATGGAGAGGTCTCTTTTCCAGATGGTAAAGTATCATCCAAAGGCTACAAGACCACAGACCGCTCCAACATAGGCTTGCTTGTCAACGATGGTTCTGTTGGTCTTGCTATGACTGATTCTGATATTGACGGATTATTTCAACAAGTATTTCAAACTGTAATAGGATAAAAAAAATATGGCAAATTATTTAGATAAGTCTGGTCTCCTTCGAGTGTTGCGAGGAGTGAAGAATCAGATAGAGAGAAAGGTTGGCGAGTTGGAAACAACAAAGGGAAGACCTAATGGTATTGCCTCTCTTGATGAAAATGGCAACGTCCCTTTATCCCAGTTAGGTAATGTTGATACTGATATACACGAATTAGCTCTTGTACTTCCTACGCAGCTGACAGAAAAACAAAGTAAGCATATATTTTTGGTCCCAAGAGGTGTTGATGAAAAGACTAATAAGAATATATATAAAGAGTATATATTTACTGGTAGCGATATTACAAATGTCAAAGATACTGATTGGGAACAATTAGGAGAATTTACCACGAGTGTAGATTTAAAGGATTACTCTAAAAAGAGTGAGACTATTTCTGACATTCGTTTTACTGATATGGATGTAGATGGTAGCTGGACTTCTAACACGGTTCTTAATAATCTGCTATTTGAGTTTGCAGATGGCAAACAGAAAATAATTAGCATTCCATTAGCTTCTGTCCCTTATTACGGCACAGCCCATCAATCACCAGGTGGCCCTGGCTTTATGTCGGGCGAAGACAAAGCAAAACTTGACAAGATAGACCTCAATGCCCTTACTACATCTATCAACGCTGCCAACACCGCAGCTGACAACACCAACGAGGCAATCAGAAAGTGCGAAGTTGCAACTGCTGGGGCTGAGAAGTGCAATGTCACGATGGAGGGAACGAAGATTATCGTCACTAATCGCAATGGAGAGGTCAAGGAGACCGAGGTGGTTGATACCGAGGAGGTTGTTACCGTTGTAATCACTTCTTCCGTTGAGAGTATCAGCGTGGCTGGCTTGAAGGTGAACGTGTTCCTCAACAACGGAAAGACCCCACAGACATACACCACCGATTCAGAGGGCAAGACCACCTTCAAGGTCAGCCGAGGAGTGTACTACCAAGTAGCCGTCCCAGAGTATGCCAACGCTCAGCCTTTGTCTCCAATAGGCTTTACTTCCGTTGGTGTAAGCAAGACCATCACCTTCAACTACGAGCCTTATGATGAGGAGACTAGCGAGAAGGTGATTGTGACTGTCACTAAGTACGCTGATGGCAATGGCACACCTTGGGAAGGCAAGGAAGTTATCGTTACCATCGACAATAAGGCAACAACCTACACAACCGATGAGAAGGGTCAGGCGACCATCTACGTCCCATACTTGAAAGAGTACATCGTGAGGGTTGATGATGAGGATGGCTACTATGTCCGCTTTAACAAGAACTCCCGAACTTATACTTCAAGAGTAGCCCAGCGACTTATCCAAGTCAATATGTATCGGTTCAAGACAGGTATCTATGTGCTCGATTCTGATGCAACGGAGTACTACATTGAGGATTGGGTGGCTGCTGGCAAGAGTGCGGAAGAGGCGGTGGCTATCAAGGTGGCAGACCAGAACCTACGACTTAACCGAGGAACGATCATCATCCGCTGCAACGACCTAAAGGATATGACGAAGCTGCAAAAATATCAGTGGTGTACGCAGAATCTGCAATTTACCTCAATCGCATTGAATGGAAACACCTCTAGTGACCCTAACTATTGGAATGGCGAGCAATCATCCTTCTTGGTTCGGCAAGAGGCTGAGGAGAGAAGCCTTAGCGTGCCTGCCTTTGCTTTTGCCTATGGTCAGTCCTTGGAAATTGGTGGCGAGAAACTGAATGGATTCTTGATGTCAGTGGGTCAGGAGTACGTGCATATCAACAACGCAGGAACTATTCGTGAGGTGCTGAGAACGCTCTTCGGGGACACAGTGGCAGATAACTACTATAAGTTCGTGAACGAACAGAATAGATTTAGTAGTACGCAGTACGATACCAACTACGCTTTTGGCTTCAGTTCTCAGGCGAACACGAACTCCCTCAAGAACATAAGCCACTATGTTCTGCCAGTTTTCGCTTGCTGACCTCTTTGCCTCTTTATCTCTTCCAAGAAAGGGAGGTGGCAAGAGAGGAAATCATTAACTATAAGAAATAATTATAAATAATTATAAGTATGAGCAAGATTTCATTTGTAAATACTATCGTCCCAAAGGGACAGTATAAGGACAGAGAGAAGGTGGGCGATGTCTATCTTATCCACTTCGACCCAACCGAGAAGGAAGGCATGAATGCTTACGAGTGCGTTGAGTGCTCTGTTCCTGTCAGTGATTACAATGGCAGCGAGGTGCTTGATGCCTACGAGGCTTGGAAGGAGAAGCACGATGCAGCGGAGCTAGCTTATGCCATCCGCTCAAAGGTTGCTGAGATTGAGGCTTACGATACATCTAGCAACGTCAATGGCTTTGTGTTGAATGGTATGACTGTATGGCTTGACAAGGCTACGAGAGTGGGCTTGATGAACTCAACCACCATCGCCAAGGCGGCTGGTCAGCAGACTACTACACTTTGGCTTGGAGACGTTAAGTTGGAGGTGGATTGTGACAAGGCTATCCAGCTACTTTCTGCCTTGGAAATGTATGCCTTGGAATGCTTTAACGTCACTGCCGCACACAAGGCTGCCGTGGCAGAGTTGAAGACCATCAAGGAGGTAGAGGCATTCGATGTTACTGCCGACTATCCTCAGCAACTTGTAATGAAGTTGTAGAACTATTAAAAAAGTAAAAGATTATGTGGTTATTATCATTGATTTCCTTTCTCCTTCTTGGGGGATTTCTCTTGTTGTCGGCAATGCGTTTTGGAGTGCCAGATATGGTGTCAGATACCTACTATCAGCTTCAAGGCACAACTGGTAGTGAGGTGCTTGGCGGAAAGACCAAGCGTAACTTCGGCTGGGTGTTCTCTGTGGTGATGTGCTTGGTGGCACTCCTTATGATGGTGGCTATCTTGGACTTGGATAAGGGCGTGCAGTGCCTAGCTTTCATTGGGTGTGCAGGACTGGCTTTCGTGGGGTGTGCTCCTAATTACTTGGGTGATGATTCCAAGGTACATAAGATAGCGGCTATCGTGTCAGCTATTGGGTGTGTTGGATGGTGTTTGTCCGTCTGTTGGTGGACCACATTGATAGTATCATGTTTGTATGCTTTTGCAATGATTAAGGTGTATGACCGCAATACATTCATTGGCTTCAAGGTCGTGTCATATCATCCTTGGTATTGGCTGGAGGTATCGGCATTCCTTGATGTGTTCGTTACTTATTTGATAATTTACTAGGAGGAAAACTATGACTTGGAAGAAATTACTTACAATCAACAAGCGAGACTTGGCAGGCTTGGCTTGTTGGCTGCTTATCAGCATATTGATAGGTCTGCTTGCTTTGCCTATCATGGTAGTAAGGGAATATTACCAGTATAAACACTACAAGTTAGAAAGGTTTGAGTGGGAGGATATTGCCAGATACTCTTTTGTGATAATAGTAGGTTCTGTTATTCGTATTTTGTTGGGGCAGTAATAATGGCAAATAGCTTTACAGATAAAAAAGATAGGTAAAATTTAATCTACCTATCTTTTTTATTGTTGCACTACCCGAAAAAGCTGCTCGCAAAGACTGCCCATGATATAACATGGCTCCTCGCTCATCATATCTATCCCATCCTGCTCGCAGACATGCGCTACCACATGAAGAAGCTCATGCCCGATAGTATTGATAATACTGCCATCAGATTTACATTCTCCTATGGCAAGAACACTCCTTCTTCCTGATAGATTGGAATAGGTAAGACCTCTATCCGTACTCTCCTTTATTAGATGCTCGTAGGCCTCTGATAACGGATTTCCGTTGCATCCTATATCAGAAAGAGCATGGCATATCTCATCGGCATCAGGTGACTGATAACCTATGAAACATACTATGCTCCATTCGTACCTCGGAAGTTGTATTACTCTCCTCATCATAACACATCTTCCCAAGGGATAGGCACTCCGTTGTGGCAGCAGTCGGCATAGAATCTGTTGAAGATAAAGCCATCCTTCTGGTCGGTATCATCCACCATATCCTTGATGAACTGGGCTAGCTGTTCCTCATCCTTGATAGAAGACTTATAGAAGTCTGCCCTCGCCATATTCGCCACATATACATGGTCGTAGCCTATCTTGTTCTTCACCTCTATTCCCTGACCAAGCAGCAAGGCATCCACCTTCTCCTTATCCCAAAACGAGATACTTACATCACGCTTGGAGGAAGGATCATACTTATACATCTGACTCACTGCCCACTCGCACATCTTCTTACTGAAATGATAGCCATTGTATCTGAGATAGGCAACCATTGCCTCGGGTTTGAGGTCATACATATCCAATGGCATTCTGCATTTTCCCATATTGCTGAATATTAAAGGGAGTCTGGTCCCGACATAAATGTCGCTACCAAAACTCCCAAGTTAAACATTAGCGACCGCCACCATTGTAGCCGCCACCACCTCTTTCGCCATAGCGGTTCGGGTAGTTCCAATCATCGTTCACGTTGTTGAATCTACGTCTGTTCTCACGCTCTTCACGTTCCTCATGCTCCCTTCTCCAATCGTCACGATAATCAGGCATACGCTCACCCATACGCTCCTGCTTCATCTTTTTCAGACAAGACATAGCCTTGCTGCCAAAACCAAGCATAGACTCGATGTTGTCATACAAATCATCGAACTTATCTTCTGTAATCTCAATCATTACCATAACTATAAGATATTAAAGTGAATTGATAGGTAGCAGATTAC
>OWJS01001029.1_pt1 | contig 9733 bp, 8 predicted proteins | sample 1732961 | NCBI WGS metagenome assembly OWJS01 (sample SAMN05065774, study PRJEB22554) | human gut metagenome | biome: ENVO:2100002; feature: ENVO:00000062; material: ENVO:00002003 | host: Homo sapiens | place: USA
GAGATTACTACGCGTCTCGTGGGCTCGGAGATGTGTATAAGAGACAGACATAAAGATTTCCATTGGATAATCGTGTTTCTTTCCCCGCAGCGATATATATCCTGCCCTCTTTTTTATTTTCTTCTGTGCCCTCGGCATAAGCTTCAATGTTATGAGAAAGCAGGAGCTTTATGATTGCTCCTGCTTCCTGTTCACTGACCTTAACCGCAAGCTTGCGAATAAAATCATAATTCATATTTATACCTCATCGTAAAGATGACATTTTACCTTGTGCCCGTCGCCCATGTCACGCGGCTTCGGATCCTCATGTTTACAGATCTCCATGCACTCTTTGCAACGTGTATGGAACTTACACCCTGCCGGTGGATTGGCCGGAGATGGGATATCCCCCTCCAGAAGAATACGGTCTCTCTTAGCATCCGGATCCGGCATCGGAATTGCCGAAAACAATGCCTTGGTATATGGGTGAAGCGGATTCGCAAAGATATCCTCCGTCTTACCGGTCTCTACCAGACCACCGAGATACATGACACCGACCGTATCGGAAATATGCTCTACCACCGATAAATCATGCGAAATAAACAAGTATGTCAGATTACGTTTCTCCTGTAATTCGCGGAGAAGATTGATGATCTGTGCCTGAATGGATACGTCCAAAGCCGATACCGGCTCATCACATACAATAAATTCCGGATTGAGTGCCAGTGCACGTGCAATACAGATTCTCTGACGCTGTCCGCCGGAAAACTCATGCGGATAACGATCCTTGTGATACTCCTGAAGTCCACAGTCTAACATAACCTTGGTTACATAATCATCGTACTCTTCCTTTGAAACCAATCCGTGCTCGCGGACAGCCTCACCGATAATCTCACCGACCGGAAGTCTTGGCGAGAGGGATGAATACGGATCCTGAAAAATGATCTGCATCTTCGTACGCATATCACGAAGCTTTTTCTTATCCCAGGAATTGACATCCTGTCCATTGAAGAGAACTTCGCCGTCCGTCTTCTCGATCAGACGCAGAATCGTACGTCCCGTTGTGGACTTGCCGCATCCGGACTCTCCTACAAGTCCCATGGTAGTTCCACGCTTGATGTTAAAGCTGACATCATCGACTGCCTTGACCTGTCCTGTCACACCACCGAAAAAGCCTCCCTTGATTGGGAAATATTTCTTTAAATGAGACACTTCAAGAATGTTCTCATCATTGTGTTTGATCTGTTCATTACTCATTCTTTGTGTCTCCTTCCATGCAACGATAGCAGCTCACTTCATGTGTCGGCGATACTTTGTAGACACCCGGGTATGCTCCCTCACATCCGTCCACACACATCTCGCAGCGATCTCTGAAGTAGCAATAATTCGGCATATTGATTGGGTTCGGCACACTTCCCGGAATGCTGTAAAGCTTATCCACATGTTTACCGACTACAGGCTTTGAATTCATAAGTCCGATCGTATAAGGATGGCGTGGATCCTTGAAGATCTCCTGCGCAGTTCCTTTCTCAATGACACGTCCGGCATACATAACAACCACATAATCCGCCATCTCAGCAACCACACCAAGGTCATGCGTGATCAACATAATGGAACTGTTAATACGATCTTTCAGACTTCGAAGCAGATCCAGGATCTGTGCCTGAATGGTAACATCCAATGCCGTCGTAGGCTCATCGGCGATGATCAGCTTTGGATCACAAGCCAGAGCCATGGCGATCATAATACGCTGTCTCATACCACCGGATAACTCATGCGGGTACATCCGATAAACACCTTCCTTATTAGCAATGCCAACCATTTCAAGCATCTCAAGTGTACGTGCCTTTACCTCTTCCTTACTCTTTTCCGGGTAATGAAGAGCAATAACTTCATCCACCTGATCTCCGATACGAAATACCGGATTAAGAGAAGTCATCGGTTCCTGGAAGATCATAGACATATAGTTGCCTCGAAGCTTCTGCATGACAGAAATCGGAGTATTTACAATGTTATAGGTTCTGTTTCCGTCATCGAAACGGATTTCGCCTTCTACCGTCTGTCCGGTCGGGCGCTGTACAAGCTGCATCAGAGAAAGACTGGTTACGGATTTACCGCAGCCGGACTCTCCTACGATGCCGACGGTCTTCCCCTGCGGCACATCAAACGATACGCCATCAACAGCTTTCACCGTTCCGATATCCGTGAAGAAATACGTATGGACATTGTCAAACTCAACACAGTTATCCGGATTCTTCATCTTGGTAATATATTCCTCTTCCGGAATATGTTTTCTGTTTCTCTTCTTTTCAATCTCTCCGGTGATCTTGCGATTCTCCTTCGCAATACGGTGAGACTCCTTCGCGGAAATATATCCGTTGTCTTTATCTTTTTTTAATAATCCCATCTTTGTCACCTACCGTTTCATCTTAGGATCGAACGCATCTCGCAGACCATCACCAACAAAGTTAAATGCAAGTACCGTAAGAAGGATCAAAAATCCGGCCGGTACCCAGACGAACAGATAATTCGTCATAACGTAGGAATCGTTTACAGCATTGATGATACTGCCCCAGGAAGCTGCCGGATACTTGATACCAAGTCCCAGGAAACTTAAGGAAGCCTCTGTTAAGATAACATCACCGATTCCCATGGAAGCAAATACGATCAACTGCGGAATAACATTCGGAATCAGGTGTTTGAAAATTCTTCGCTTAATACTAATTCCCGTGGCTTCTGCCGCGATCATGAACTCCTGCTCGCGAAGGGAAAGGATCTGGCCTCGAACGATACGCGCGATTCCAACCCATCCGATAACACCCATGATCACACAGAGCATATAAATACGAATTGTCGGTGATACCTTCATATAATCCATGACGGAACCGAGGATCAGATACAATGGCATCGCCGGGATACAGTAAACAATATCAACCAGACGCATCAGAAGATTATCCACCCAGCCGCCGAAGAAACCGGCAACACCGCCGACCAATACACCAAGGATCAACTCGATCAGCACAACGACAAAACCGATCAAAAGAGAAATTCGTCCACCATACATCAGTCGCGTCAGAAGGTCCATACCATTGGCATCGGTTCCAACCGGATGCTTCAGCGATGGGGATGCATAAGTATCCATCACTTTTGACTGCTGGTATCTTTTAATAATATATTGTCCGTCCTTACGGCTTAACAGATATTCTTCTTCCTTTCCATCCGCATTGGCAAAAGTAAAGGAATCCTTGTCGCCATCGATCGCCGCTTTTGCAGCTTCCTTAAACTCCGGTGACAGATAAACACTGTCAGATACTGCATTAATGTTCATATCGGAAACATACGCATAAGTGTTTCCGTCGGCATCATATACCATTGTAGCACCCTCACCATCTGCCTGAATGGTATATGTATTGCCATCCGCATCAACGGAAGTTTCTCCGTTACTGATTGCTACCATTACGTTACGACAAAAATCATAAGAGAATTTAACATCCGATGAATATGCTGTAAAAGAACGCTCATAAAGCATACCAATCTCATTTCTTTCCATCGGGACTCTTCCTTTGTATAACAGATAAACGCCCTCACCGATCGGGTCAAGACACATCATATCGTTATCCGCCGTCTTGAAGTTCAGCTTATTGGTTGAAATTGCAAGAATGGACTGAGAATAACCGTCACTCGGCATCTTACCGCCATCCTTCATCATCACCTGATAATCTTCAATATAAGTTGCGCCGGCATAATCTTTCTTAACCTCATCCATACGGTAAAAGACTTTGCTCTGGCTATATGGCATGATCGCACCGCCCACGAAGGCGAATAAAAACATACATACGATAATGACAAGTCCTACGATTGCAAGCTTATTACGGAAAAAGCGCTTCGCCACCATCATTCCCGGAGAGAGCACTTGAACACGCTTTGCATCGTCCAACTTTACTTCTTCCGTTGACGGATTTGTTTTCTTTTCGTTATCCATAGTTCCCTCCTTTCTAGTTTACGCGCACACGTGGATCAACCACTGCATACAAGATATCCGCAATCAGGTTTCCGAGAAGGATCAGGATTGCAAGAAACAACATGTAAAACATAACAAACGGGATATCTCCCTGTACAATACACTGGTATGACGTATATCCGATACCCGGAATCTGGAACAGTGTTTCTGTAATCATTGCACCGCTGAACAATCCCGGAAGGGATCCACCAAGCAATGTAATGATTGGAATCAACGTATTGCGGAATGCATGGTGATTGATGACACGGTTCTCGGAAAGTCCCTTCGCACGTGCGGTACGGATAAAGTCCGCATTCAATACCTCAAGCATATTCGTACGGGTGTAACGCATCAGCGAACCGATACTTACGATTGACAATGTAATCGTCGGCAGGATCATATGCTGTGCCATATCAAGGATCTGTCCGATCGGAGACATCTGATCGTGCATACGACCGACAATTCCATAGAGATCAACCCATCCAAGCTTGATGGAGAATACCCATTTTAAGATGGTCGCAAAGAAGAAACTCGGTAAAGAGATACCAATCAAAGCGATGACCGTGATCGTATAGTCCAAAGCGGAATACTGCCGCCTTGCTGCCGCGATACCGGCAGGAATCGCAATAATAATTTCCAATATAAAGGACGCAAGTCCTAATGCAAAGGAATACCAGATAACTTCGGCAAACTTATCAAGTACCGGTTTGTTCCAGTACCAGGAATCACCGAACTGTCCTCTGACAGCCTGAGATGCCCAATGGCAATATCCCTGAACCACGCCGCTGTCAAGACCATATGCTTCATCCAGCTGTTCCTTCCATTCCTGATAGGTTTTTGAACCCGGCTTCTGTGCAAGTTCTCTCGCTTTGTTCTCGACGAATGAAGTCGGCATACAACGCATGATGCCGTAGATGATCATCGTAACGAAGAACAGTAATACGATTGAGATTAAAACTCTCTTTAGAACAAATTTCTTCATCTTGTTCTCTCCTTTTTCTTATTTTCTTACAAAGTGATAACGCGAAAGGTATTTCGTAAAAAGAATCTTTTGACTCTGCTTGCGAAATACCTTTCGCACTGAAGGGGGATATCCCCCTTCAATGCTTAGCGGTATTTCTTTTATATGCTTAAGATTATTTCATCTCTACGTTCTGGATCTCGCTGAACCATCTGTAGTAGGTTGTCTGATCCTTTGCAAGCGTATCTACATTGACACGCTCGGTACTGAAGAGAAATCCTTCCTGTCTCTGGTATACAGGAATCTCAACCGCATAATCTACTACGAAATCAAGGCACTCTTTGTACTTCGCCTTACGATAAGACTGGTCTGTGTTTGTCTTGGCATCCATAACCATCTTGTCAAGCTTGTCCGAATAGATTGCATACTTGTTTGCATCTCCACCCTTGCTGTGGTAGATCTGGAACATATCCGGATCAAGAGTTGCCTGCCAAGCTGCACACCACATATCAACCGTTCCTGCATCAAGACCGTTCCAAAGAAGGTTTGAATCCGCAACGTCGTTGATCTTCAAGTCAAATCCGATGGATTTTAATGCATTAGAAGCCTCTGTTAAGATACCGAAGGATGGGTGATCTCCGTTACCGCCGGCCGGAATCATTACTTCGTAAGACATCTTAGCACCTTCCGGAGCTGCTGTAACCTTGCCGTCTTTTACCGTATAACCGGCTGCCTCAAAGTAGCCTAAAGCTGCCTTTAATGCAGCTGCATACTTCTCATCCTCTGACATATCATCTGTGTAGATATCATTTCCGTCAACATCAACGGAGAATGCCACCTTGTAATCCGAGTCAGACTTCTGCGGAGCTGCCCATGATGTATTAGAGATCGGATAGTTGATAACCTCAGCTGCCTCTCCATAATAAGAATCAATTGTTACGTCACGGTATACTGCGATAACAGTGGCAAGAGCCTTTCTTAAATCCTTGGAAGCCTCGCTGGATCCGTCTCCGCCAACACTGATATTCTGTGAATTCATACCAATGTATCCATATCCGTTGTAATCAGTAAGAACGGTTGTAAGCTTATCTCCACTAATCTCTCCATCTGAGTTCTCTCCTGAGATCTGCTCGAGCACAGCCTTTGACATAGAAGGATCTGCCACATCAACAGAACCCTGAAGAACACCCGGAGTCATATCTGCCTCGGATGTTGTCTTGAACTGTAAGTTCTTTGTCTTAGGAGCGCCCTCGAAGTAAGTATCATTTGCTTCCATGTAAGCGATCTTGTTCTCGTATTTTACAAACTTGTAAGGTCCTGCACCAACCGGATCGTTTGTCTTTGCACGAACCGTAGACAAATCACCCTTGTCAAAACCGAACTTGTTGTTATCGTAATCATACTTGCTTGTGTCACCATAGTAGTGCATTGGAGCTACCTGGATTGCCAGCTGGTAGATGGCGGTTGCATCCACGTCTGTTAAAGTAACACGAACGCTGTAATCACCGGTCTTCTGAATTCCTTCGATGTGATCAGCGGAGGAACCAGTCTCTACCGTAGCCTTATAGCTGTCATCCAGGAAATCAAACAGAGAAGCATCCGCTGTCTCTGTGTCGGAAGCCGTCTGATAGTCTCCATCATATTTGGCTACGATTTCGTTGAAGAAATCTGCCATAGTAGGATCATCGTATGTCTTTCCTGAAGGAGCGGTAAGAACTCCGTTATCATCTACATCACCATATCCGTATGCAGCCATAGCACTTTTTGCAGTATTGTCCTCACTGTATCCCTGTGCTGCACAGAAATCTGCAATATTCTGTGTCCACTTCTCACCTGCTGCCGGAAGATCCGTATCAAAGAACTGCTTCTGCTGATCTTGTGTATAGTAAGTGAAGTCGGTGTTATCCGCACCGTTCTTGAGCATTAACTTATATAATACTTCTGAGCCGCTTCTGTACGCTTCAAGACCCTTGATCGGTAAAGAATATGTAGCAGTAGAGCCATCATAAGACGGATCAAGGAATACATACATAGAGAAGATAACATCATCCGCTGTCATTGGCTCTCCGTCAGAAAACTTGATGTCATCACGGAGTGTGAAATCGTAATCTACGGTTCCGTCATCGTTCTCGGTAATCTTGCAATCTGCAATTCCCTTGTAAGTGTAATCGGTTCCGTTGTACTCTTTCGTCTCGCCCTCGATACCATTCATGATAATTTCTCCGGCACGATCATTCGTCAACAGATAAGGGTGTACCAGGTCAACCAGACGCTGATCCGGAACGGACTGTACGAAAAATGGGCTAAACTTCTCGCTCATATCTTGAGATGCGATAACGAGCGGAGTGTTGGATGTTGCTTCTCCTGTCTCCGTTCCATTCTGACCTTTAGAGCCACAACCGGAAACAAGACCTGCAACCATTGTTCCTGCTAATAATAAAGCAAGAGCCTGTCTCATTTTCTTCATATTTTTTCCTCCTATTATTGAACGCGGAAGTGGGAGCTTCCGCTAATCTATGTTCTAACCTCCGTTCGAGGATAAAACCTAATTCATATTTTTCTCCTTCACAGAGGAAGCAAATGTCCGGTCATAGTACCGGCCATATACGACAACCAAAATAATATGGGGAAGGTGAAGCAGTAAATACATCAGTTCCGGGGCAAAATCCATCCCATTCCGGTGCAATACCATATATATTATTTCAAATGCAATGCCGATCACATCCATCACCAGCACCGCAAGAAGTGACTTTCTGATACGCATAAGTCCATGCTGATACTGCAGACAGCTCATAGTTGTCCCCGCCTCCCAGTATGTAAACACACCGAAAAAGGCATAGATCAGCGGCAGATACGTAAACAGATATAAAAATACAATCCAACCGGTCCGCGAAGAATCCTGATTGACCATACCCGCAAGAAGCTGGAATACACTGATTCCCAAAACAAATGCCAGATTCACACAGGAACTTTGTTTTTTTCCGGAATCGCTCATCGCAAGAACATATACGCGCGGATCGTTCAGATACTTATTGTTTTTAATCATCAAACTTGACTTTCTTTTCTAATTTTCCAACAAGTTCCTCCATGCATCCGTCCTCAAACGGGCTGTTTAATCCCGCCTCACGGATCACATTGACGTAAAAATCCTTTGCAGACAGCTTACAAAGCTTCAGATAGTTGTTCCATGCAGCATCAAAATTCTCATCCATCTGCACCTTGTACTGCATCGCACAAATACTTGCAAGTACATAATCGATATAATAGAACGGAGACTGGAAGATATGTGACTGTCTCTGCCAGTAGCCACCGTTTGCAAAAAACGGATCATCCTCATAATCCAGATGTGGACGATACTCTTTTTCCAATTTTGCCCAGGCATCCTTGCGATCCTGTGGTGTCATATCCGGATTTGCATATACAATATGCTGGAACTCGTCCACCATACATCCGTATGGTACAAAGATTGCCGCATCCTCAAAATGCATCTTCAGATAATCATCCTTGCGGTCTCCGAAGAACTTGTCCATCCATCCGTATGTGAAATATTCCATGGACATAGAATGACACTCAGCGGTCTCCATGGTAATGTCTGCATGCTCACGAATCTCATCGTCGCGAAGCAGATATCCCTGAAAAGCATGTCCGCACTCATGCGTAATCACATCGACATCACTGCTCGTTCCGTTAAAATTTGCGAAGATAAATGGTGCCTTATAATTCGGAAGATAGGTCATATAACCACCCTGGCGTTTTGTCTTGCGTCCCAGCACATCAAAAAGTTCATGTTCCATCATAAAGTCGAAGAACTCTCCTGTTTCCGGCGACAGCTCATGGTACATCTTCTGTCCGGCTTCGAGAATCTCCTGCGGAGTTCCGATCGGATTCGGATTTCCACCTTTGATATATACGTCATTATCGTAATATTTTAAGGAATCAACTCCAATGTCTTTACGTCGCTGCTCATGCAGACGATTGACAAACGGTACAAAATACTTTTTAACCTGTGCGCGGAAATTCTCCACCATCTCCTGATCATAGCAATTACGGTTCATGCGATAGTAACCGAGCTCGATGTAATTTTCGTATCCAAGCATTCTTGCCTGCTCGGTACGATTCTTCACCATCTTATCATAAATCTCGTCAATTTCACCTGTAACCTTCTGGAAATATCCGCTGACCGCAGCCCATGCGCGTTTTCTCGTAGCACGATCCTCCGCGGTCATAAACGGCCTCATCAGCGACAGATTGTAGATTTCTCCGTCAAACGGGATCTCTGCTGTCGCAATCAGTTTTCCGTAACGGCTGACCAAAGCGTTCTCTTCCTGCATCAAAGGAATCAGTTTCTCATCAAAGGACTTTAACGCAATCTCAATGTTCTTAAACATAACCGGTCCGATCTTCTCCTCCAATACATCGCGGTACGGTGATTCGTAAAGGACCCTGGAATACTCATTCTGGTAATTTTCCAGAATTGGTATCATTTCATCGTAATAATCATTTTCTTTCTCGTAAAAGGCGTCTGTTGTGTCAATATCATGACGCGTTTTGGCTAATACGATATTCGTCTCAATGTCTGCTGAAAACTTATAATAATCACGGTGAATCGCAAACTGCTCCTCCCCCGAAGTCGCCGCTTTTGTTCTTGCAATAATATCTTTGTATCCGGCCTCCACATCCGCAAGTTCTACTCTTTTATACGGCATCTCCGAAAACTTCATACAATCTTTCCTCCCTTACCTTCATTCCATTTGTGGTAACGTGTTAGCACCTGTCTCTTATACACATCTCCG